>Ga0181530_10000083_pt1 | contig 110220 bp, 97 predicted proteins | sample PEATcosm2014_Bin_42_FD_119769 | JGI IMG/M metagenome (GOLD analysis project Ga0181530, IMG submission 119769) | Peatland microbial communities from MTU Mesocosm Facility, Houghton, MI, USA - PEATcosm2014_Bin10_60_metaG | ecosystem: Environmental > Terrestrial > Soil > Wetlands > Peat | place... | reverse complement strand
GCTCGGATTGTAGAAGGCCTCCACCGGATCACTGAGGTTTTTGAAGACGTGTTGCTGGGCGATCTGATTCCCGCGATCGACGCGCGGTACCGCACCCTCCCCGGCCGGGAGCATCGCGCCATGGCGGGGCTATCCATGGGAGGGCTGCAAACTTACCAGATCGCGCTCACCCACCTCGATAAGTTTGCCTATATTGGAGCCTTCAGCGCCCCTGTACTGTGGGGCAATAACTTCGATCCGAAGTCCCTATTCGGCGGCGTGTTCAGCGATGCGGCCACATTCAACCAGAAGGTCCGGCTGTTGTGGCTGGGCGCCGGAACGGCCGAGAAGGGATTCTATCCGGGTATTCGGCAGTTCCACGAAACACTGGACAAGCTGGGCATACGGAACATGTTTTTCGAGTCCGCCGGAACTGCTCACGAATGGCAGACCTGGCGGCGGGACCTGCACGATTTCGCTCCCCGATTGTTCCGTGATTAGAGCGTGGGGAAACCTTGCGCATGCCAGGCTCGGGCTAACATGGTTCTAGTCAGCGGCGGAAGCAAACAGACGCAGAGCAAAGATATAGCGACCTCGCGAGCGCTTTGGACGGATTACCTCGATGGTAAAGACCGAAACTTATAAAGACACCCTGCTGAAGTCGTTGAAGGACCAGGAAGCTGCGGCAGAATACCTAACTGCATGTCTCGAGGACGGCGATGTGAATGTGTTCCTCCTTGCACTTTGGGATGTCGCCGAGGCTCAAGGCGGGATCGGAATGCTGTCGGGGCGGACCCACCTCAACCGGGAGAATCTGTATCGCATGTTGTCGAGATCGGGCAATCCTTCTCTTAACAGTTTGGACTCGGTACTCAACTCGCTTGGACTCCGGCTGGCGGTTGCGGTGCGGCAATAAGTTCGAAGGAATTGCTAAAGAGAGCGCTTCACTCAGCTAGGTCACGCCAAAATGCCACTCACCACATTCCCCGCGATGCCTGTCAGCCGCGCGTCCAAACCTTGAAACTTCACCGTCAGCCTTTTGTGATCGATGCCCAGCAGGTGCAGCATGGTGGCATGGAAGTCGGGTACGGCGACGGCGCCTTCCACCGCGGCGTAGCCTAAGTCGTCGGTGGCGCCGTGGCTGATGCCGCCTTTGATGCCGCCGCCGGCCAGCAGGAAGCTGAAGCCTTTGATATGGTGATCGCGGCCATCGCCCTGTGACATGGGCGTGCGGCCGAATTCACCGCCCCATACCACCAGCGTGTCGTCGAGCATGCCGCGATGCTTCAAATCTGTAATGAGCGCAGCCGTGGCCCTGTCGGTCTCCTGGGCCTTGATGACCACGTTGGCCTTGACGCCGGAGTGGTGATCCCAGTCGCGATGGTAAAGCTGTATGAATCGCACTCCGCGCTCGGCCAGGCGGCGGGCCAGCAGGCAATTCGACGCGAACGATCCGTCGCCGGGTTTGGCGCCGTACATTTCCAGCACGCTCTGCGGCTCCTTGCTCATGTCCACCAGATCCGGGACGCTCGATTGCATGCGGAACGCCATCTCATATTGCGCGATGCGTGTGAGGATCTCCGGATCCTGCGTCGTTTTGTATTCCAGGCGGTTCAGCGCGTTCACCGCCTGGAAGGATTCGCTCTGCGCGGCGGCGGCGATCCCCGGCGGATTCCGGACATGCAGCACGGCGTCGCCGAAGGAGTTGAGCTTCACGCCCTGGAAGCGGCTGGGCAGGATGCCGGCCGACCATTGGCGCGCGGCTATCGGCTGCATCTGGCCGCCTTTGCCCGACGACATCAGCACCACGAAGCCGGGCAGATCGTCGGTCTCGGCGCCTAACCCATAAAGCGCCCACGATCCCATGCTGGGGCGTCCCGTAATGATGGAGCCGGTGTTCATGAGGGTGTGAGCAGGGTCGTGATTGATCTGCTCGGTCCACATGGAGCGCACGATGCAGATGTCGTCCGCGATGCCGCCGATGTGCGGGAATAGAGAGCAGATCTCCTGTCCGGACTTGCCGAATTTCTGGAAGGGGTGCTGCGGGCCGAAGCAGATCAGCTTCTGGCCCTGAAGCTGGGCGATCTGCTGGCCCTTGGTGAATGAGTCCGGCATGGGCTTGCCGGTCATTTCGGCGAGCTTGGGTTTGTAGTCGAAGGTCTCGAGGTGCGACGGGCCGCCGGCCTGATAGAGGAAGATGACGCGCTTGGCCTTGGCGGGATGATGCAGCGGATTGACCACGCCGGTGGAGCCGAACAGACGCCGGTCGAGCAGCGTGTTCAGGGCCAGCAAGCCGACGCCGGATAGACCGTTGCGCAGGAAACTGCGGCGGCAGATTTCACAGGGCGCGCTTTGCGCGCCGGGGTCAGGGGCCAGGGGCCAGGGGCCGGGGTTGTGTTTCGGCGGCTTAGTTACGGGTGATGGTTTCATGTAAGTTCAAAATGGCGCGGGCCACCAGGGCCATGGCAGCCAGCTCCGGTTCATCGAGGCCTTCGGCGCGCGGCGTTTCGCCTACGCTTAGCAGTTGCGCGGCCGCTTGAGGCGATGCGCGGAAGCGGACGAGGTTCTTCCGATAGAGGTCGGCCAGAATGCGGCGCTCTTCTTTACCCGGTATGCGGTTGAGCGCCCGCAGGAAAGCCCAATCAAGCTGCCGGTCAAACCCCGCGCCGCCCTGCCGCACGATGTGTTCCGCAAATACCCGCGCGCTCTCCACAAAAATGGGATCGTTCATCAGGTCCAAAGCTTGCAGCGGTGTGTTGGAGCTGACGCGGTTTACCATGCATTCCTCGCGCGTGGGAGCGTCGAAGGTGAGCAGCGTCGGATGCAGGAACGTGCGCTGCCATTCGGTGTACAACGCGCGGCGGTGGAGATCGTTCCCGCGGCTGGCGGAGGCTTCGCGCTTAGGAAAATTCATGGCGGCGAGATAGCCTTCGGGCTCGACCGGGCGTACGCTGGGGCCGCCGAACTCCTCGACCAGCAGACCGGAAATAGAGAGCGCGACGTCGTGCACGATCTCGGCCGGCACGCGGTAGCGGCTCTGGCGCGCCAGCAGGCGATTGTCGGGATCGCGCTCGTCGAGCTGCGCATTGCTCAATGACGACTGCCGGTAGGTGTGACTGGTGACGATGAGCCGGACGACGTGCCGCACGTCCCAGTCGTGCGCGCCTTGCGCGTTCCATTCCGGATGCATGAACTCGGCCGCCAGCCAATCCAGCAATTCCAGGTGGACCGGCCACTCGCCCTGCGAGCCCAAGTCTTCGAGAACCTTGGAAATGCCGGTCCCGAAGAACTGCCGCCACAAACGGTTGACGTACGCGCGCGCGGTGAGCGGGTTTTCCGGCGATACGAGCCAGTTCGCGAGATCCAGGCGCGTGGCGCGGCGGTCTCCGGTGTCGAGCTTGCCGAGAAACGCCGGCACTGCGGGATCCACGATTTCGTGCGTATCGTCCATCCAGTTGGCGCGCGGAAGCACGCGGGTGACGCGCGGGGTAGTGGATTCGGTGGCCAGCACGTGCGGGATGGCGGCGTACAGCATGTCGCGCTCCGCGCGCAGGCGGGCCAGGCGCACGTAGGCGGGCTGCAACTCGGGCGTGGAGAATTCGAAGAAATCGAGCAGCGCGTCCTTTTGTTCGTCGTCGCGGTCTTCGACTTGCCTCCTCAGAATCTTAGGCAGGTCCGTAGGCAGGCCGCGGCCCGCGGCCACTGTCAACGCGAGCGCGGGATTATCGGGCGGGCTGACTTTGGCTTTATCCTCGGAGTCGCCGTCTTCGGGCCAGGAATACGCAGCCGAGGAAAGAGCCAGGCGGAAGCGGCCGATAGTGGCGTGCCGCAAATCCGAATCCTGATGCAGGCGCACGGTCAGGATGGAATCGGCGGCCGTGTGCAGCGGCTCGGCGAATCGCAGCGCCAGAAACGGATTGTATTCCTCGACGATGGTGACGCCCCACCCGGTCTTGGGGTCTCCGTCGATGGCGGCCATGGGCGGATTCTCGTGGCGCTCGCCTCTCCCGCCGGAGGTCGCCAACACGAAAGGCAGTTTGCGGCGCGCACCGCCCGGATCGGCGATTTCGGCATCCACTTCGGTGAGGACGAAGCGATCCGCGCCGCGGGCGAAGCGCGAGCCGGGCAGGCTTTCATCCTGGAAGACGTCGATGCCGAGCGCGGTCCAGGCGCCTTCTCCGGGTTTCAGTGTGACCGTGTAGGTTTCGTTGTCGGGATTGGGTCCCGCGGCCACCACCAGCCCGTCGCCGCGCTTGCGCTCGGAACTGAGGGAGCCACGGAGATAGAAATTGCTATCTACCGGCTCGTCGTTGTAGACGGTGATCTGCGTGCCATTGGCCGCCGTGGCGGAGACCGGGCGCTGGTACTTCCAGGCGAGCTTGCCGGATTCGAAATCCGCCTGCAGAAGGTCCCCCCAGGAGAGGCGCTCCTTCATGAGCTCGGTGGCGCGCGCGTCAAGGCCGCGGCGGACCCTGGTGATCTCCTCATTGACCGAAGCGAAACGCCGCGCCTGTTCTTCGCTGGGCAGAGACAGCTTCTCGCCCCAGGCGTCGCGCCCGCGGTCCGGGATCAGGCCAGTCTCGCGTATGTCGGCGAAGAACGCCTTCATGGCGTAGAAATCTTTGTTGGTGAATGGATCGAATTTGTGATCGTGGCATTCGGCGCAGCCCATGGTCGAGCCCAGCCAGACGGTGCTGAGCGTGCGGACGCGATCGGCGCCATACTTGGCGAGATACTCTTTGGGCTGCAGGCCACCCTCGGCCGAGGCGCGGTTCAAGCGATTGTAGGCGGACGCGATCTTCTGGTCGAGAGTGGCATTGGGCAGCAGATCGCCGGCCAGTTGCTCGCGGGTGAAACGGTCGAAGGGCATGTTGTCGCGGAAGGCGCGCAGCACGTAGTCGCGATACGGCCAGATGGGCCAGAGGTTATCGCCGTGGAAGCCGGCGCTATCGGCGAAGCGCACGGCATCGAGCCAGTCCATGGCGCGCATCTCGGCGAACCGTGGCGAGGCGAGCAGGCGATCGACCAACTTTTCGTAGGCATCCGGGGACTGGTCGTGGAGAAAAGCGGCGGCCTCCTCGGGAGTCGGCGGGATTCCCGTGAGGTCGAGCGACACTCGCCGGATGAGCGTGCGGCGGTCCGCCTCGGGCGCGGGCGTCAACTGCTCGTGCACCAGGCGTGCCTGGATAAAGTTGTCGATGGGATTGCGTAGCGGCGCCGCGGTGGCAGCAACATCCGGGACGGGCGGACGCTTGACCGGCTGATAGGCCCAGTGGCCTTCGTATACGGCGCCCTCGGCGACCCAGCGCCGTATGGTCTCCTTTTGCGCCGCCGTGAGTTCCTTCTCCGCGTACTTCGGCGGCATGCGAAGCGCGGGAGCGGTGGCGAAGATGCGCCGGATGATGGCGCTCTTATCGGGGTCGCCGGGGACGATGGGGATAGCGCCGTCGGCGGCGGGCTTCAGCGCTTCTTCGCGGCGGTCGAGGCGCATGCCTGCCATGCGGGCGCGCTTGTCCGGGCCATGGCAACGAAAACAGGTATCCGACATGATGGGCCGGATATCGCGATTGAACTTGACGGGTTCGGCGCCATACGCCAGCGCCAGACAGGCGATTGGCAGAACCATCCGCTCCGGGTGCCGCATGTGACATATGTTACATCGTGGCGCGGCCCCCTGGGCACCGGGTTATGATTAAGAAGATGTCGAGCGTCGCCGTCGTTTCCGTCGAAGAATACCTCTCTACCTCCTACCGGCCCGATTGCGACTACGTCGACGGCGAACTGCGGGAGCGCAACTTAGGGGAATACGAGCACGCTAATCTGCAGGCAAGATTGACGATCTGGTTCGGAAACCGCGAGCGTGATTGGCATATTCGCGTCTTGGTCGAACAGCGAATCCGCGTAAGCCTTCGCCGCTATCGCATCCCCGATGTCTGCGTTCTCGATCGGAGCCAGCCCATCGAGCCGGTCTTCACGCGGCCCCCGCTGATCTTCATCGAAATACTCTCGAAAGACGACAGCCTCCGCGAGATGCGCGAACGCGTTGACGACTATCTCAACTTCGGCGCGCCCAATGTCTGGATTCTGGACCCGGTTCGGCGCAAGGCGTAGTTGTGCACGAAGACCGGGTTTCAGGAGCCCGAAAGCGGTGTCTTCGAAGTCGCGGGATCGCCGATTCGTATTCCACTATCCGAGATCTTCGCCGAACTGGAGTAAACTCGCTGCTCCCATCGCATTTGCCTGAAACGTCTTTGCTTCTAATGGCGTCGTATGAAATTGGACCTCGGATCGCCGCCGATCCGGGACAATGTTGCAAAGGGTCCATTACGTTTGTAATCAATTCAAGAGGAGACTTCTCACGTGAAAGAAATTCGCCGTTATTTGCCCCTGCTCTTCCTGCTGTCTGTCTGCGTGCCATACGCCAGCGCGCAGAGTTCCGTCGACTTCATGGTTGGTTTCGGGACCGCACACGATAAAGCAAACGGAAGCGGTCTTGACACCGGCTATAATCAGTGCACAACTCCCGGCGCCACCGACAGCCTCGGGCTATCCTGCTTGGCGAATCCCAGTCTGGGCGGTTTCTTCCTGGGCATCGGCGGGGATGTGATGCTTTGGAAGCACTTTGGTATTGGAGCCGAAGTCAATGTGCAGCCCGCAAAAAGCGATTATGGCCCGCTGCAATTCCGGCAAGAGTTTTATGACTTCAACGCTATTTACGCGCCCGTGAACAGCAAGCGCGTCACACTGCAATTGCAGGGTGGCGTCGGCGGCGCCCACACCGGTTTCAGCGTTAACCAGGCCGCACAATGCGTAGGCACGGCCGTCTGCACGCCGGCCACGAGTGAACCGGTCGGAACTTCGAACCATTTCCAAATCCACGCCGGCATCGGCCTGTCGCTCTTTGTGACCGAGCACATCTTCATTCGTCCGCAGTTCGACATTCACTACGTGCCGAGTTTTACCGACCAGTTTGGCAGCAACTTCGTGCCGGCGGGCACAGTTTGGGTCGGCTATAACTTCGGCGAGCGCTGATCGGAAACGAATCGGGGTTAGCGTACGGTGGTCAGCTTGCCGCGCGGTATTTGTCGCGGCAAGCGGCAGAGCAGAAATGCACCGTCTGGCCGTCGATTCGCTTGGTCACAGACACATCCACGGAGACGAAAGTCCCGCAAACGGGATCTTTCTTCAACTCACCTCCGGTGTGGACCGCGGGTGCCGGCCGGGGTGATCTGTAGTCCACCGCGGCATTCCGGCTGGCGAACATCGATCGGAAGATGCTCCTGAGCAACCAGAAAACCAGGAGCGGCAAGAAAAACCGCACGAACAGAAAGCGAAGCATGTAAAGGGGCGTTCTTTCGGGCGCCCCTCACTCATTATCTCACCGACCGCGCCGCGGCCGGACTGTCCCGCCAGCGCCGTTGCTCATAGCGCGTGCGGCCAGGGCGAAACCGCTCCCTCACGGTCGCGGCTCTGAAAAAGCGGTTGGCAGGCGAAAGCGCCTCCCCCACCTACCGGCTGGCGCGGCTCCGAATCGGAGCCACGACAGTTAGGGAGTGGTCTTCTTCTTGCCCTTCTTCTGCGCGGCCGGATTCTGGTACGAGGTGTCCTGGGCTGTGGAAATGCTGGCGATCATGGCCTTGGCAGCGTCCGCGTACGGTCCATCGGGCTTAAGCTGCAGATACTTCTCGAAGGCTTCGCGGGTGCCCGGGACTGGCGTGGGCTTGCCGTCCTTGTCCAACTGAGCTCTGGCTATCAGGCAGATGCCGTATTGATACTGGGCATCGGCGTAATTGGGATCGGCATCGATCGCTTTCTTGAAGAACGCCTCGGCGGGTGTGGTTTGGCCGCTGTTCACCAAGAGAGCTCCAAGGTTGTAATAGTATTTTCCGGCGTTGGGAGGATCGATCTGAGCCGCCTTGGCGAGTTGGGCCTGAGCTTCGTCGAACTTCTTATCTTGCGCCAATGCGAGCGCATAGTTGTTGATGTATCCAGAGTCGTCCGGCTTCAGCGTAAGGGCCTTCTGGAAGGCTTCGAGGCCCTTGTTCATGGCATCGGTCTGTTCCTGCCCGGTCTTGGTGCCCGCCAGCTTGACATAGGCGTCCGCGAGGTTGGCCCACACCACATGCTGGTTGGCATCCAATTCGCTGGCCTTGGCGAGCTGTTGGACCGCAGTGTCGTACTGCTTGGCTTTCGCGGCCTCCATGCCTGCGTTGAAAGCCTCGTTGAGCGCCTTGTTCTTGGCCATCGACTGAGCGCGCTCTTTGTTGGCTTTTTCAAAGGCCGCCTTCTGCTCGGGCGTCATGCTGCGCGCCTGATCGGGGTCAAGTTGGCCGGTGGCCGCGACCTGTTGTTGCTTTTGCGCCTGAGCTTTCATGTCGAAATTGATGGGGACCGGCTCACCGATTTGGAGGTGCACCTTGCCCACAAAGTCGACGTCTTTACCGTCTACTTCGACGATCACCTTGTAGACGCCGTGAATGTCAAGGCCGCCATAATAATAGTGCCCCTTCTTGTCCGTCTTGACCTCAAAGGGCTTCTTCCAGTGAATGTCTTCGCGATCGACCTTGATGGTGATGCCCTTCATCGGCTGACCGTCTGCGCCCTTCACATCTCCCTCGATGGCGCCGGTTTGCGCGAAACCGGTCAGGGCGAACAGCAGGACTCCCAGGGCAGGCAAGGCCACTTTCCCGTACATCATAGGACCTCCAGGCTTTTAGAGTTCTTGGTATTAAATAACAGCTTACTACAAGACACGGCGGACCGCGATGGCCGTCTGCCCGGCGTTCGACCAGCAGCAGGGTTGACAGACGAAAGCGTCTGTCCCACCTCGCTGCTGCAGGCCTCTACAGGCGCGTGGGGCAGGCGCTTTCGCCTGCCAAAACGATTTCTCAGCGTGCGCCGCCGGCCACGCCCCGCTGCTTGCGCGTCACGATCTCGCGCACGGCATAGATGCGGCGCCCCTGGCTCTCGAAGTATGTGCGGATCATGACCTCGCCGATGAGCCCGGTGCTGAACATCATCAGGCCGGCCAGCAGCAACAAGCCTCCCGCAAACATCAGGGGGCCATGCTCGACGATGATCAACTCGTGGCCCAACAACTTGTGGACCGCCAGCCAGGCCATAATCAGCCCGCCCAGCCCCGTTCCGGCCAGACCCAGTGTGCCGAAGAAATGCATCGGCCGGGTAAAGTATTTCAACAGGAACTTGATCGTGAGAATGTCGAACAACACGCGGAAGGTGCGGCCGATTCCGTAGTGCGATCCGCCCGAGGCGCGCACCGTGCTTTGAATGGGCACCTCCGCCACCCGCGCGCCGTAGAAGCTGGCCAGGGCGGGAATGAAACGGTGCAGCTCGCCGTACAGGTTGATGTCCTTGAGCACCTCCGCGCGGTAGGCCTTGAAGGTGGTGCCGAAATCGCGCAGCTCGACGCCGGAGGCTTTCGCCATCAGCCAGTTTGCGACGCGCGAAGGGACCTTGCGCGTGAACGGATTGTCCACCCGCTCCTTGCGCCAGCCGCTGGCGATGTCGTAGCCTTCCTGGATCTTGCCGAGCAGGGCGGGGATGTCTTCCGGAGCATGCTGCAGATCTCCATCCATGGCGATGACCACGTCGCCCTTGGCTTCGTGAAAACCCGCCGAAAGGGCCGCCGTCTGGCCGAAGTTGCGGCGCAGCCGGACGACTTTTAAATGCCCATCCGTCTCCACCAAGTTGGCCAGCAGCTCGAAACTGCGATCGCTCGAGGCGTCGTCGACAAAGAGGATTTCGTAGGGCTGGCGGAGCGACTCCAACACGGCGGTGAGCCGGTCGTACAAGGGCAGAATGGAGTGCTCCTCGTTATGGATCGGAATAACGATCGATAGCATTCGGAAACCTCAGTGTAACAAAGACGTGACTGCCGCGGAGCGCGATTGGCGCCGCCCCATGCCGCCCATAAGAATTTTGGATTGGACCCGCGCACGGCCCCCTCTTTACACTGGTAAGATGCGCAACGGTATATCGGCAGTCATGGAGCCCGAAGGTACTTCCCAAGTCGCGCTCCTTCACCACATCAGCAGCATCGTCAGCTCGGACCTGAGCTTGGAGAAGATGCTCCAAGCGCTCATTTCGCTCACCGTGGAAACTACAGGCTGCGATGCCTGCCTGGTCTACCTGGTGGACCATGCCACCAACGAAGTGGTGCTGCGGGCCTCGCAACTTCCGCATGCGGCGGAAATCGGCAACATACGCCTGAAAATGGGCGAAGGCATCACGGGCTGGGTGGCGCAACACAAATCCGTAGTGGCGCTGGCGAGCAGGGCTTCAGCCGACGCCCGCTTCAAGGCCTTTCAGACCCTGCCGGAAGACCGTTTCGACGCCTTCCTTTCCGTGCCGCTGGTGAGCGGTGGCGAGTTGATCGGCGTCATCAACGTGCACCATCGGGCGGCGCATGCGCATGCTCCCGAAGAAGTGGCGCTGGTCAGCTTCATCGGCGAGCAGATGGGCGGCGCCATTGCGAAATCGCGGCTGGAGGAGCGCTCGGAAACGAATGTGAAGCGCATGGAAGCGCTGGCGGCCGTGGCGCAAACCATCTCCGCCGAGAATTATCTGGACCGCATCCTGCAAGCGATTTCGGAGATGGTGGCGGAGACGCTGGATTCGCCGGTTTGCTCCATCATGCTGATCGACGAGGACCGGCGCGAGCTGGTGATTTCCGCGGCGCGCTGCTCTTCGCCGGATTACCTCCACAAGATGCCGCTCAAGATCGAGGATTCCCTCATCGGCCGTGTGGTGCGGGAGGGGCGCCCGCTGGTGGTTCCCAACGTGCTGGCCGAGAAGCAATACCGCTACCCCGAGCTGGCGCGCAAAACGGGCTTGGTTTCGCTGCTGTCCGTGCCGCTGTTCACGCGCGACGAGCCCATCGGCGCCATCAACATCTACACGCGCGAGCAGCGGGCTTTCAGCGAAGACGAGATCGGGTTCGTGAAAGTGGTGGCGGGGCAGGCGGCCATCGCCATCGAGAACGCGCGCCTGATGTCGGAAACGCTGGAGATGAAGCGTACGCTGGAGGCGCGCAAGCTGGTGGAGCGCGCCAAGGGGATCCTGCAACAAAAGTACAACCTTACCGAAGAAGAAGCTTACCTGCGCCTGCGCAATGAGAGCCGGCGGCTGCGGCGGCCGATGCGCGACCTGGCCGAAGCGGTGATTCTGGCGGACGATTTGAGGCGCGCGAGCGAAGAGTCCACGCACTACGAGAATTGATCGTGGCGCACGCACCCTTGCGCGCTGCATCGGCAAGAGTGCCGATGCGGCAGGCTGGAGTGCCTGCGCCACAGCCGCAGCTTGCCGTTCTCCATCTGGTTGACGTATACTGCCTCTTTAAGATGTCTTTTGCCTGCGCCAGCGCGTTTAGCTTCCGATTCCGGTTTAGCCGGAATCGGTAGAGTGGCGTTGGACGGAGACGTCCGGTTTTTGTCGAATCCAACCCACTCGTCAAGAGTGGGTTTTTTATTTATGTGAAGGAGCATTCACGGCATGATCATCTCGATGCGTCCGCATGCCACGCGGGAAGAAATCGAACACGTTTGCGAGCGAATTCAGGAGTTCGGATACAAGGTCCACTCGATCGAAGGAGAAGAGCGCGTGGTGATCGGAGTGGTGGGAATGGGCGACGTGACCGCGTGCCTGGAGTCGCTCGAAGCCACGCCCGGAGTCGAACGCGCGGTGCGCATTTCCGCGCCCTACAAATTCGTCAGCCGCGAGTTCAAGCCGGAGCACACGGTCCTGCGCATCAACGGCCTGGAAATCGGCGGTGACGAATTCATCGTCATGGCCGGGCCCTGCTCGGTGGAATCGGAACGGCAAATCATGGAGACCGCCGAGGGTGTGGCGGCGGCCGGGGCGCGTATGCTGCGCGGCGGCGCTTTCAAACCGCGCACCTCGCCCTATGATTTCCAGGGAATGGAGCTGGAGGGCCTGAAGCTGTTGCGCAAGGCCAAGCAGGCCACCGGCCTGGGCATCATCACCGAGGTGATGAGCGACCGCGACGTGGGCATGGTAGCGGAGTACGCCGATGTCATGCAGGTGGGCGCGCGCAACATGCAGAACTTCGCGCTGCTGAAATCGCTGGGCGCTTGCGGACGCCCCGTGCTGCTCAAACGCGGTATGAGCTCCACGATCAAGGAACTGCTGATGTCCGCCGAGTACGTGGTGGCCCATGGCAATCCCAACGTACTGCTGTGCGAGCGGGGCATACGCACCTTTGAGACGGCCACGCGCAATACGTGCGATATCTCGGCCATTCCGGTATTGAACGAGATGACGCACCTGCCGGTGATTCTGGATCCCAGCCACGCTACCGGCAAGCGCAGCCTGGTGCCGGCGCTGGCCCGCGCGGGAGTCGCCGTAGGCGCCGACGGCTTGCTGGTGGAAGTGCATCCCAATCCGGAGAAGGCTGTCAGCGACGGCGCGCAGTCGCTGAAGCTCCCGGACTTCCGCGCCATGATGCAGCAGCTTCGCCCGTATTTCGATCTGTGGAAGGCGGCGCGGGTCGCCGAAACCGCGGCGGCTGTGTGATACTCGGGTCGTGAACTACAAACAACGGGCCGCGCTGCTGATCATACTGGTTGCGGCGCTGTGTGGGCTGGCGATCTGGGGCGTGGCGCGTTATCGCTACCGCGGGCTCGCCACTACGGCGGAGTGGCTGGAGCGCCTTCCCACGCAGGATGCGGTGGTCTTCTACATCGATTTCGCGGCGCTGCGCCAGGCCGGTGTCCTCGAAATGCTTGCGGGCGCCAAAACGGCCGAAGAACCCGAGTACAAAGTCTTCGTCATGAAGACGGGGTTTGACTCTCAGCGCGACCTCGATGCCGTGGTGGCCTGCTTCACACCGCGCGCCAAGTCTTTTGTGGCGAAGGGGCGCTTCGATTGGAACAGCCTGGAATCCTATGCCCGGGAGCAAGGCGGGACCTGCCGCAACACCACCTGCCGCATGAGCGGGAGCACCCCCGAGCGCAAAATCTCGTTCTTCCCCTTGCGGCCGAACCTGATGGGTCTGGCGGTCAGTCCGGACGATTCCGCGGCGACCGATCTGGAAGCCGCTACGACTCGCCGGCGCCGGCTCGAGCTGCCAGATGCGCCGGTGTGGATCTCTATCCCGCCGGCATTGCTGAAAAGCGGCAGCGATTTGCCGGAAAGCACGCGCATGTTTGCCCGCAGCATGGAGGACGCCGAGGACATCGGCATTGCGCTGGCGCCCGCGGGCAGCGGCTTCGAAGCCCGGCTCAACGTCGAATGCCGCTCCGAGCAGCGCGCCGCGGAGTTGGCCGGGCAACTGGACCACCTCACGTCCATGCTCCGCGAGACGATCGCGCGCGAGAAGCAAACGCCCAATCCTCGGGACCTGAGCGGCGTGCTGACTGCCGGTTCGTTCCACCACGTGGGCACACGGGTGTTGGGATTGTGGCCGCTGGAGCGTACCTTTCTGGAGGGGCTGCTGAGCGGCGGGTGAGACGGTCCTTATGGCAATCTCGCGGCCAATCGTTTGATTAAGGCCCGCCTGAAGGAAAGCGCGGGATAATAAACACTTCTCCGGAACATGGTGCCCCTAGAGCAGTTGTGGGAAGAGCGGAACCGCACTCCCGTCTTAGCGATTAGCGGCGCAATCATTTCGATAGTTGCCGTCGTGGACTGGTGGACGAAGCCCTACGTCTCGCTGGGTTTTCTCTATTTGTTTCCCATCATGTTGGTGGCGGCATTTTCGCCCCGGTGGCTGGTGGCGCTCCTGGGATTCGCCTGCGCGGTGTTGGCCGAGGTCTTCAGTTCACTCGACCAGTCATTCGTTCGTTTGGGCTTTGAAACTCTGGCGCTTTCCGGATGTGGATTGTTCGTTGGCGAGTTGATTCGTAACCGGCGGCTCAGTACGGAAGGCGAGGCGAGGTTGAAGGCGTTGGTGGAGACGAGCCCGGCAGCGATCGTGACCGTCGATGGGCGCGGATTTATCGAGCTCGCCAATCGGGCGGCTGTTGAACTCCTGGCGCCGCGGGACGGACATTTGATTGGCAATCCGATTGCCGCGTTCCTCCCCGAGTTGCACCACGCCTTACGATGGGAAGAGGCGCCCCAGTTTCGGGCGTCCATGCAATGCCGCGGGCACCGCGGCAACGGCGATACCTTCACGGCCGACGTTTGGTTCTCCACTTACAAGGAGGGGGCCACGCCCAAAGTAGCCGCGATCATCGCGGACGTTAGCGACGAGACGGAGGCGGCCAGCCCGAGTTCGCCTTCGGCGGAGCAACGGGAACTCCCTGTGTTGAATGCGCGGGAGACCGAGGTCCTGCGATTGCTGGTCCAGGGCTTGGCCAACAAGGAGATAGCGGCGCGCATGGGGATCTCGGAAAGCGCTGTTAAGAACGCAATTCAGCAATTGTTCGGCAAAACCGGCGTCCGTACGCGCAGCCAACTCGTGCGGGTCGCCCTGGAACAGTACCGCAGTTCTTTATGACGCGGGGCCCTGGACGGAGCCGCGACGATAAGGAAACAGTCGCCACATCGGCGGACGGCGATCTGAGAAGCGGGGGCTGCGACAGTTCACCTGGGACCCTCCGGAGTCACTGCCGTTATTGCGCTTCGCGACCGTGCTGCCAGTTCGCGAGCCCCGGACAGCGAACCCTCCAGCGCCACCCGCACCAGTTGGCCTCGTTTGCGCACGCGAGCCTTGCGGAATAACTGCTGCACGACGGATTTGATAGTGCTTTCCGAGAGGCCGAGGTTCTCTCCAATCTTCCGGTTCGTAAGGCCTCCAAGGATTCCCAGGAGCACTTTTTCTTCTCTATCGGTCAGCAGGTTCCGCGACCCTCGATAATCCAATTGGGGACGGTCTGCTAGCCGATCGGCTAGAAGTTGAATGACCTTTTGGTCGACCCAGACTGCGCCACTCGCCACCAGCCTGATGGCCTGCACGAGGCGGTCCAGAGCTTCGGATTTTAGAAAGATGCCCGATGCCCCTTGCTTGATTGCGGCAGACAGTTCCCGCGCATCGGCGGCGCCCGCGACGATCAAGAAACGGCCCTTGTAACCGGCACTCCGCGCGGCGGATATGAGATCGTCTCCGCGCTCCGTGTGCAGTTCCAAATCCGAGAGAACGACATCGACTGGCGAATTAACCAGTATCTCCAGTGCCTCGGCGGCGGTGCCGCACTCGCCCGCCAGTTCAAAACCCGGTTGGGTTGCCAGGAACCGGCCCAAGCTCGCCCGAAACAGAACTTGATCGTCGACGAGCACCAGCCGAATTCGATTCTCCGCTATTTGTTCGTCCATGCGGGTCTCCGGTCATCTTAACGGCGGACCGTCATCCCGCCAAGTACTTCACCTGAAAGATTGGGACGTTGTCACAAAGAGTAACCGGATCGATCCGTCGATTGGGTTGATGCTATCGCCGGATCGCGCCCTTAATCGGCGATTGATCGAAAGACCAGAGCCGCTGAATAGAAGATCACTCGCCGTGAGTCGCCGCGCGCGCTAAAGTCAAACTCTGCCTTCTTGGTTCTACCGCGGATCTCTTTCACCTTATGAAGATTGCTTCCTACAACACGAGGTGGTACGGGATTCTCATTACGGGACTCCTGCCGGCCTCGCTCTTTGCCCAGACTGCTTTCACCTGGCAACAGATTAAGGATAAATTCGAGGCCGCTAATCCGACGTTGAAGGCTGCGCAGCTAAACATCGACGAATCGCGGGCAGCCGAGATCACGGCTTATCTTCGTCCTAATCCGGATCTCAGCGGAACCATCGACCAGATTAACCCATTCTCGAAGCAGCCGCCGCCGAGCGGAGGCCCGAACATCTACAGTCCTTTCGCCTATGCGGAGCCGTATGGGTCGATCAGCTATCTGCACGAGCGGCAGCACAAGCGCGAGTTGCGGCGCGACCAAGCCAGGGAATCCACAACCATCGCGGAATCGACTTACCTGGACCAGGAGCGCGGTCTGGTGTTTAACCTTCGCAGCGCGTTCGTGCAAACGTTGCAAGCCAAGGCGTTTCTACAGAACGCGAAAGAGAACCTGGAGTACTGGGATAAGGAACTGGACATAAACCGCTTACGCCTTAAGGCGGGCGACCTCGCGCAAGTGGACCTGAACCGGTTGGTGCTGCAGCGCGTTCAGTTTGAATCCGACTTCGAAACTGCCTGGGTGAACCTGCGGACGGCCAAGATCCAGCTTCTGATGCTCTTGAACGATCGGACGCCTATCGATCGGTTCGACGTTTCAGGACCGTTCGATTTTACGGACGAATTAGGGCCCCTTGAGGAGTACCGGAACATTGCTTTGGAAGCGCGGCCGGACCTGAAGGTCGCCGTGCAGAATGTGGACTTGGCAAAGATCACGCACCAGTTGGCGGTTTCCAACGGCTCCACCGATCCGACCTTCAGCGTCGACTTTGCACGCAATCCGCCCATCCCGGTTTATATGGGTTTGAGTGTCTCGATTCCCCTGCGGATCTTCGACCGGAATCAAGGCGAGAAGGCGCGCACGCAGGTCGACATCTCCCGCAATGAGCGCTTACGGGATGCCAACGAGGCTCAAGTTTTCAACGACGTCGATTCCGCCTACTGGACCCTGGTCCAGAACGTGAATCTCCTGAAGCCGTACAAGACTACGTACCTGTCCCTAGCGACCGCTGTTCGCGACACAACGGCTTTTTCCTTCAAGAACGGAGGCGCCTCGTTGCTTGATTATCTCGATGCGGAGAAAGCTTATCGCGACACCCGATTGGCCTACTTGAATCTGATTGGTTCGTACTTGACCGCCGCGGCGCAAATGAATATGGCCGCGGGCCGGGAGGTGGTGCAATGAATCGTTTACTCATTCTAGAAGCAAGCGTGTGTTTGGGGCTGGGCCTTCTCGCCACCGGCTGCGAACGAAAGGTGACAGCTCAGCAAGCGCCAGAGGCCGGCACTGGTCCGGCCCCGACAACGGTGCAGCCCGACTTGGATTCCAATAACTTCAAGGTGGATCACCCGGAGCAATTTGTCTTGGCGGCGGCGGGTGAGCACGTTGCCACGCCGGAGCTGAACGTCACCGGAGTTGTGAATCCGGACGTTTCGCGGCAGGTGCCCGTACCGTCGCTGGCCACCGGACGCATCGTGGAAATCGATGCGCGCCTCGGCGATGAGGTGAAAAAGGGTCAGCTTCTGTTCAAAGTGCGAAGCTCGGACATCGCGAACGCGTTTTCCAATTACCGCCAGGCCGTTAAGAACGAGGAACTGACGAAGCTCCAACTAGACCGCGCCAACATCCTGTTCGAGCATGGGGCGATTCCCAAGAGCGGTCAGGAAATAGCACAGAACGCCGAAGACGACAACATCGTGGTTCTCGATACGGCCAAGGAACAACTCGGGCTGTTGGGGGTCGACCCCAACCATCCCACGGGTATCGTCTCAGTTTTCGCTCCGGTAGCGGGCACCATCACGGACCAGGAAATCACCAACCAATCGGGCGTCCAGGCGCTCACGCCCCCGAATCCTTTCACGATTTCCGACATGTCGCGCGTCTGGATCATCTGCGATGTGTGGGAGAACAACATGTCGCAGGTTCACATCGGCGAGTACGCGGACATACATCTGGTGGCGTATCCGAACCGGGTCCTCAAGGGGCGAATCAGCAATATCCTGCCGATCGTAGACCCCAACATTCGCACGGCCAAGGTCCGCCTGGAAGTAGAAAATCCGGGTCTCATGCGCGTGGGGATGTTCGTCACGGCGACCTTCCACGGGGCCACAACGGAAAAGCACGCGACAGTGCCAGCCACCGCGATCCTGCACCTCCACGACCGTGAGTGGGTTTATGCGCCTCTGGGAAATGGCCACTTCCGCCGTCAGGAAGTGGTCGCCGGGAATACGCTCCCCGACGGTACGCAGGAGGTGGTCTCGGGACTAAAGCCGGGCGACAAGGTGGTGGCGCGCGCGCTCGTCCTTCAGAATACGGTGGAGCAATAAACCATGATTCGCCGAGTAGTCGACTTTGCCCTGGACAAGCGGCTCTTCGTCTTGGCTTTCGCCCTTCTGTTGGTCGTCGGGGGGATCGCCGCGTTCCATGCTCTTCCCATTGAGGCTTATCCCGACGTCGCGGACAATTACGTAGAGATCGTGACGCAGTGGCCGGGGATCTCCGCCGAGCAAATGGAGCAGCAAATCACGATTCCGGTTGAGATCGTGATGAACGGCATGCCGCACGTAACCCATTTGCGGTCGTTCTCGTTGTTCGGCCTCTCCGACATCAAGCTGATTTTCGACGACGAGGAGTTGAATGCCTGGGACCGCGAACGGGCGCTTGAGCGGCTTTCGCAAGTCACTCTGCCGCCCGCGGCGGTGGCCGCTGGCGTGGCGCCGCAAATGCAAACGGATTGGAGTCCTGCCGGCCAGATCTTCTTCTTCACCCTGCACACCAGCAACCCGGCCTACGACGTGATGGAGCTGAAGTCCATTGAAGACTGGGTGGTGGAGAAGAATTTCAAGGCCGTTCCCAATATCGTGGATGTGGCCAGCTTTGGCGGACCTACGCGCGAATACCAGGTGCGCGTGGACCCGGACAAGCTGATCTCCTATGGACTCAGCATCGGACAGGTGGAGCAACAGCTCACCAACAACAACGCCAATGGCGGTGGCAGCTTCATTGAAGGCGGCCTGCAACAGATCAATATTCGGGAAGTGGGTCTGGTCAAGAATGTTCACGACATCGAGAACACGGTGATTCTGACGAAGAACGGAACGCCGCTCCGCATTAGCGATATTGCCGTGGTGGCACAAGGCCCGAAGATACGCCTGGGCCAGTTTGCCCGCGCGACCCGGCACGCGGACGGCCGGGTGGTCGATAACGACGACGTGGTTTCCGGCATCGTGTTGCTGCGCAAGGACGCCGAGGCAGACGCGGCGTTGAAAGGAATTCCCAAGAAAATTGCGGAATTGAACGATCATATCCTGCCTCCCGGCGTGACGATCGACCCGCTCATCGACCGGAGCGATCTGGTAAAGTTCACCACGGAAACAGTGCTGCACAATCTGACGGAGGGCTTCATCCTGGTCACGGTCGTTCTGATGCTGTTTCTGGGAGATGTGCGCGCCGCCCTCATCGTGGCCATCACCATTCCGTTTTCTCTGTTGTTCGCCTCCATCTGCCTGCAGCTCAAGGAAGTTCCGGCAAACCTTTTGTCGCTGGGAGCGTTGGATTTCGGAATGGTTGTAGATGGAGCGATTGTAATGGTGGAAAACATCGTCCGCCACTTAGGCCACCAGGAGCGGGTGACTAAGTCGGTGCGTGACAGAATCCGCGACGCCGCCCACGAGGTGCAGCGGCCCGTGTTCTACGCGATCACCATCATCATTACCGCCTATCTGCCCATTTTTACCCTACAGCGGGTGGAGGGCCGGCTGTTCCGGCCGATGGCCTGGACCGTGGCATTCGCGCTTTTGGGCGCCGTCGTATTCTCCATGACCATCGCTCCGGTCCTGGCGAGCTTTGCCTTTCGCAAGGAGACACGCGAATGGGAGAATCCGATACTTGTCGTGGTTACGAAGCTATACCGGCACGCAGTTACCTGGACTGTACGTCACCGCTGGGTGATGGTGGCGGTGTCCGTGGCCGCGGTTTGCTGCAGTCTCTGGCTGTTGCAGGGCGAAAGGATTGGGTCGGAGTTCTTGCCGCACCTGGATGAAGGCGCGCTGTGGGTGCGCGGCACGCTGGCCCCCAGCACTGGACCCACCGAAGGCATCCGGCTATCCAATCAGGCGCGGCTCATCCTGTGTTCATTTCCCGAAGTGACCCAATGCTCCAGCCAAACGGGCCGTCCGGACGACGGAAGCGACACGACCAGCTTCTTCAATACGGAGTATTTCGCCGATCTGAAGCCCAAGAAGGAGTGGCGCCCGGCGTTTCACCAGGACAAAGATGCAGTCATCGCGGCCATGAACCGCGAGTTGTCGAAGCTGCCGGGCGTGGTCTGGGGCTTCTCCCAACCTATCGCCGACAACATGGAGGAAGCCGTCAGCGGAGTCAAGGGGCAGCTTGCCACGAAGGTCTACGGCGAGGATCTGCGCGTTCTCGAGGACAAAGCCGAACAGATCCTCAACGTCATGCGTACTGTCAGGGGAATCACCGACCTGGGAGTTTTTCGAGTCACTGGCCAGCCCAATGACAACTTCGTAGTAGACCGTCAGCAAGCCGCGCGTTACCAGATCAACGTCGCGGACGTGCAGGACGCCATTAACACCGCCGCGGGAGGCAACGCTCTCACCCAGGTATTGCAAGGCGAGGCGCGCTACGACCTGGTCATGCGCTATCTGCCGCAGTTCCGCAGCACAAAGGAGGCCATCGAAAACATCCGTTTGCTGGCGCCCACGGGCGAGCGCGTTTCGCTAGGGCAGCTCTGCAAGATCGAGGAAAGGGACGAAGGTTCTGAAATCTATCGCGAATCGAACGAGCGGTATGTTCCGATCAAATACAGTGTCCGCGACCGTGCTCTGGGTAGCGCCGTGGAAGAGGCGATCGAGAAGGTGAACAAGCAGGTTCAGCTTCCGCGCGGCTATCACATTAACTGGGAGGGTGAATACGAGAGCGAGAAACGCGCGGACGCGCGGCTCCTGATTATCGTACCTTTGACTATCTTCCTGATCTGGCTGATTATCTACGGCGCCTTCGGTTCCGCTAAATGGGCATGCCTGCACCTGGTGAATGTGGGGGTGGCGCGCGTGGGAGGGCTTATGGCGCTTTACATTACGGGGACGCACTTCAGCGTCTCGTCCGGCGTAGGCTTTATGGCCTTGTTCGGCGCTTCGATACAGACCGGCGTCATCATGGTCGAGTACATCAACCAGTTGCGCTCCCGAGGAATGCCGATCGTGGAAGCCGCGATTGAAGGCGCCACGCGCCGCCTCCGGCCGATCATGATGACCATGCTGGTAGCCACGCTCGGTCTCCTGCCGGCTGCCTTATCCCACGCGATCGGATCCGATTCTCAGCGCCCCTTTGCGATCGTGGTGGTGGGAGGCCTGATCGCCGACCTCGCCATGAGCATCTTCCTGCTGCCCACTTTTTATGTGTGGTGGGCGCGCCCGACGGATCATCTGCCGCCCGCGGAAGAGGCGCGGAGCGTATACGAGTCGGGTAATGGCGCACATGAATAGTTCCCGCATGACAATACGAGTATTGGCAGTGCTTGGATTCGGAGCGAGTTGTCTGCTGCTGGCCGCGGACGAACCCAAACAGAAGGTACAGGTGACCAACACTCAGCGCGTAGACTTTCCGTCCGGTGGCACGCTCAAGCTGACGAAATCGATTGGCGTGCTGACCGTGGAAGCTTGGGGCCGGCCCGACGTGGAGATCACTACGATCACGTCCACGAAAGGCGACTACGATGCCCGCGAACGCGAGAAAGCCAAGAGCGAGCTGGATAAGGTGCGCGTGGCGGCCGAGCGTCACGGCGATGAATTAGTCATTACCACGGATTTCCCCCGCCCTCGGGCTTTTTCCCGCTTCGATCTGGAATACCGCATCAAGGCGCCCAGCACCGCCCGGCTAATTGCCGATCACAACGTTGGGGAGGTGAACATCGACGGGTTGGTGGGCGACATCCAAGTGACTCTGCTTCAGGGGGAAATTATGCTGCATCTTCCCGAAGAAGGGCGATACAACATCCATGCAAGGAGTCAGTTCGGCAACGTGAACTCCGACTTTCCCGGGCCGGAGAAACGCCGGTGGTGGCTCCTCGGCCATCGGAGTGTAAACGCGAATTCACAGGCGGCGCACAAGCTGAATCTAAGGGTCGGTTTCGGGGACATCGTGATCCTCAAAACGCGCGCGCCGGTGGCGCCTGGGCCGCTGATTCCGGCTCCGAAAGCGAGTGGATTATGAACAAAGAAACCATCCGGGCGCGCATAGAGGAGATCGGGATCGTTCCCGCGATTCGTCTTTCCTCCGCTGCGGACGCTCTGTTTGCCGTGAAAGCGGTGGCGGACAGCGGGATTCCAATCGCGGAAATCACGATGACCGTTCCCGGAGCGATCGAGGTGATTTCCGAGCTCAGGCGCGATAGACCGGAGCTGATCGTGGGCGCCGGTACGATTACCGACAATGAAACGGCGCGCCGTTGCCTGTACGCTGGCGCTATGTTTCTGACCAGCCCGGGGCTCGACATTCAACTTGTGGAGTTCGCAGTAAAGCACAATGTAGTCGTCTTTCCAGGCGCCCTGACGCCCAGCGAAATCATGGCTGCATGGAAGGCGGGCGCGGACTTCGTCAAGGTTTTTCCGTGTTCGCGACTCGGCGGCGCCAGTTACATCAACTCCCTCAAGTCGCCGTTCCCGCACATACCTTTGATCGCCTCCGGAGGCGTAACTCAGGGGAACACCGCCGATTTCATCCTGGCAGGAGCCGCTGCAGTGGGAATCGGCCGGGATTTGATTAATCGGGAAGCCGTCCGGCGGCGTGAACTGGATTGGATTCGCGAACTCGCGGGGCGTTTCTTGCAGATAGTCAAGCGGGCGCGCAGTCAAAAGGCGACGTGAGACCTGATCGAGCACGCGCCGCGCCTCCGATTCTGGCTGGATTTTGCGATTCCCTCCGCGTACGATAGTTGAGGAGGTGCTCCAGCAACCCCGCGGCAGAACGGCGCACGTGGCGCCGCATCTTGCAGAGGCCTGTCGGATGCTTATGGGACATGCATCGAAGTACTTGCGAAATGGGCGCAAACTGGCTATCGCGCTGCTGTCCTCAGGCGCGCTGCTCTCCGCTGCCGATTCAGTCAGAGCTGAGCTGCGTGATAACTATGCCAAGCTGCCGATGAGCTTCGAGGAGAATCGCGGACAGGCGGAGCGCCGTGTGAGGTTTCTGTCACAGAGTCAGGGCTATTCTTTGTTTCTGACCTCTTCCGGGGCAGTCCTGAACCTGCAATCTCAGGCTGCGCCCGCCACACCGGCCGGGCACGCGGTAATCCGGATGGGCTTTTCCGGCGCGCGGTCCGCGGCCATTGCAGGAGAACAGCGGCAGGCGGCCAGAAGCAGCTACTTTCTCGGAAATGATCCAACCAGGTGGATCACGGATGCTCCAAATTACGCTCGCGTGCACTATCGCGGCCTGTATCCCGGCGTGGATTTGGTTTTCTATGGCACTCAATCTCAGCTTGAGTACGACCTGATGGTGGCACCGGGCGCCGATCCCAAATCCATCCGGCTGCAATTCGACGGTGTCGATTCGATGCGCCTGGATAGCGAGGGCGACCTGGTGCTGGCCGCAGGAACGGGCGAGATCCGGCAGCGCCTGCCTGTCATCTATCAGGTACGCGACGGTGTGCGGCAATCCGTAAAGGGACGATATGTGCTGCGGTCCCACCACCGCGTAGCATTCGAAATTGCCGCGTATGACGCGCGCCAGCCGCTGGTGATCGATCCGGTTCTCAGCTTCGCGACTTATCTCGGCACCAATGGGGTGTATGGCCTGTCGGCGGCGGCGAGCACCACGACCTATCCGGCGATTGCCGTGGATTCCCAAGGAAGTGTCTACGTCACCGGCTTCAACGGTGGCGGCATGGCCGGCTTCCCCGGACCGCCTGCCGTTTTGTCTGCCGACGGACAAGGTGGCGGCACCGAAGTATTTGTCGCCAAGATGAATGCCACGGGAACCGCGCTGCTGTATTCGGTAGTATTCGGGGGTGCGCTCACCGATGTTGGCGGCGGGATTGCGGTGGACGGATCGGGAAATGCTTACGTGACCGGATTCACCGGTTCCGTCAACTTCCCCGTGTCTCCAGGCGCCCCGCAGCAGACTCTCCATGGCCCGACCAACGCCTTCGTGGCCAAGGTGAATGCCGCCGGCAATGCGCTGGTCTACGCCACCTATCTGGGCGGAAAGGGCAACGATTGGGGACGCGCCATCGCGGTCGATCGTTCCGGAAACGCCTATGTGACCGGAACGGCCCAGGAATCGGCCGGCACCAACTTTCCGGTGACCAACGGATCCAGTCCGACGTCCGGCTTCCTCACCGCGATCAACGCGGCGGGCTCGGCGTTTGTGTATTCCATGTTCGTGCCGGCACCCGCCGGCATCGGTTACGGCATCGCCGTAGACGGCAGCGGCAACGCCTACGTCACCGGCTCGACCGGGAATGCGCTGTCGCCTGCGCCGGCGCAAGCCTATGTGCTGAAAGTGAACTCCGGCGGGGGCATCGGTTACGGGCCGGTTATATTCGGCAGTTCCGGCGCCACCCTGCAAACGGTGGGCTTCGGCATTGCCCTGGACTCGCAGGACGATGCCTACGTGACGGGCATGACCAACGATCCGAACTTTCCGGTCACCGCCGGCGCTGCCCAGAGCCATTATGGGGGCGGACTCACAGACGGCTTTGCCATCAAGCTGAACTCCGCCGGCAACCTGCCTCCGGTATATGCCACCTACATCGGCGGCGTGGGGAGCAACGTGCTCCCCGAGCGCGGATCGGGCATTGCGGTCGATGTGAGCGGAAATGCGTATGTGACCGGCACCACCCAGTGCATCGACTTCCCGTCGGCCAACCCGATCGCGGGCGTGCAAACCAGCGGACCGGCCGTGCTGATGAAGAGCAGCCTCAGTGGCGCAAACGCGACCTGGTCTCCCACCGCGCTGGCCGGCAACTTCGATCAGGTCACCGCCCTGGCCTTCGATTCGAGCGGCTATCTCTACGCCGGCGGCGCCGCGGCTAACCCCACCGGTGGTGGAATCCACAAATCCTCCGACGGCGGCGCTACCTGGTCGACCGTGGGCCTGACAGCCAACTCCATCGATGCCATCGCCCTCGATCCGAACAACTCTGCGAACATTTATGCGATTGGCAACGGGCAGATTTTTCAAAGCACCAACACTGGTGGAAGTTGGACGCCGCTAGCTCAGGCGGTGGGCGTAGCGGGATCGCTGGCCATCGCCCCGACCAACCCCTCCACTGTGTATGCCGGATCGAGCGCCGGCTTGATCTATAGCACGAATGGCGGAAAATCCTGGAATGCCACGGCGGTGCCCGTGCCGGTAGTTAGTAACTCGCCATATGGCTATCAGCTCGGCGTGGTGGTGGTGGTCGATCCGAACAATATGAATACAGCATACGCGGGCTCCAGCTCCAGCGGCGTGTATCGAACCACGGATGCCGGGGCCACGTGGGTAGCGGTAAACAACTTTCCGGGCTTGACGTTTCCGCCGATCGTGACCAGCCTGGCCATCGGCAGCACGAGCACGCTCTATGCCGCGACACCGAATGGTTTGTACTATCTGTCGAACGGCGGGAGCAGTTGGACGAAGGCCGGTCTTGGGAGTATAGGGAGTACGCCGGCCTTGGTGGCGGTGGATGCCGCCAATAACGTCTATGTGGCTTTTGCGGGCAGTGGCGTGGCCGTGGGGATCAACGGAGGCACTCAGCCTAGCGATTGGAGTTCGCTGGCTGGCTTTCCGCACAACCCGGTGGAAGCCCTGGCGGCGCAGCCGAACGTCTCGGGCACGGCCTATGTCGGGGTCGTCTCGGCCACCGATGCTTTCCTGACTATCATCAGTCCGAATGGCGGGAGTTTCGCGTCTTCGACTTGCTTCGGCGGTTCCGATAACAACCTGGGCCAGAGCATCGATATGACGCCATCGGGAGCGGTTTATGTCTCCGGCCTGACGATCTCGCAGAACTTTCCGCTGACTTCCGGCGCGATACAATCCTCTCTGAGCGGCCAATTTTACGGCCCGTTTGTAATGGGAATCGATTCGGGCGCTTCCTTCGCTGTCACGACGAATTCGCTCACCTTCGCCTATACCAGCGGCAATCCTTCTCCAGCGCCGCAGACTGTGGGCATCTCGGCGTCCCCTGCCCTCGCATTCACGGTCGCCGTTTCCAGCAGCGGATGGCTCTCCGCGACTCCGCTCTCCGGGACCACGCCGGCCACCCTCACGGTATCCGTGAACCCCGTCAATTTGGGAGCCGGCGCCTACTCGGGCACTATTGTCATCAACGGGAAAATCACGATCCCGGTCACTCTCTCAGTGACTTCGCCGTTGCCAGTTATCTTAAAAGTCGTCAACGCCGCGAGTTATCTGGGCGGCGGCATTTCGCCGGGCGAGATCGTCGCGGTCTTTGGCACTTTCCTGGGGCCTACGGCCGGCCAAAGCGCCACCATCAATAGCTCCGGATTCATCGGGACCACTCTCGCGAACGTTCAGGTGACGTTCAACGGATATCCCGGACCCCTGCTGTACGCCAGCGCAGGGCAGATCAATACGATCGTCCCTTATGAACTGGCGGGCGCAACCAACGCGGTAGTTAAGGTCGACTTCGGACAGGGCAGTTCTACAGCAGTGACGTTGCCGGTGCTTCCCAGCGCTCCGGGAATCTTCAGCGCTGCCGCATCAGGCACGGGTCCGGGCGCCATTCTCGACAGGTACGATCACCTGGTCACTGCCAGCAACCCGGTGAGCCCAGGCGCCGTGATCCAGATCTTCGCCACGGGTCAAGGTCAGACCACACCGCCGGGCGTGGATGGGCTGATTGAGCCGGGCATGTTGCCGTTGCCCGCTCCGAACCTGGCCCCAAAGGTGATGATCGGTAACCTGACGGCGCACACTACATACGTGGGCGCCGCACCCGGCCTGGTCGCTGGAGCGCTGCAGGTGAACGCGGTGATTCCGGACGGAGTGGCCTCCGGCGCGGTTCCGGTGGTCGTATACATTGGCGCCAATGGCAGCCAGGCGGGGATTACGGTGGCGGTGCAGTAGGGGAATGGCCGCCTTGGAAAACCCTTGCGGACCCGCGCGACTCTGATCGGAGCCATGCCTGTGACGGAGTGGTCTTCGTTCGTGAATCGTGTATGGAGAGAAACGCCATCGTCTTCACGAAGAGACGTCGAACCGCTTGTGGCGGCGCAAACTCTTGCACGCCACCTTTTCGTCCAGCAGCACTAACGCGCAGCAACCAGACCAAAAGCGATCGCAGGCAGCTCTTATACTGAATGTGTGCCAGGGGGATCGAGATTCGGAGTGTGCCCGGACTGCGGATGCAGATACTGGCTGCGCCGCGGCAACGGCAAATGCGCCCGTTGCCAGGGATCCGGCGAGGAGCCCAGCCTGAATCCACGCTCCCGGAAGTGTCCGGACTGCGGCGGCTCTGGTATTTGCCCGACCTGTGGCGGCGAGGGTATCGTGCAAAGGCCTACCTTGGCTGAATGGTTCAGGCGGATGGGTCGTCAGTAAGCCAGGCCGCCACCACCATCGACGACATAGTGCAATGCAGCCTGCTTACAAAAACGCCATGGTCTTCACGCCCGAAATGTCGAACCGCTTCCGGCAGCGCAAATTCTTGCAGGCCACCTTATCGTCCAGCAGCACCATGTAGCTCTGCGACTTCGCAAACCGTGCGCGGTCGCGCTCGTCGGCGCCGGGCGGCAGGCGGTCTTTCTTCTTGCGCACCATCCAGCGCAGCTCGTAGGTCTCGGCGGACCTGCAATGCGGACAGCACAACGACGCGGGCTTGGTCGTCGGCGATTCGGTGTAATATGCGCGCTCGTCCATGTCAGCGTTGTTCCAGGGGAATCCACTTCATGCCGTCGGGATTGCCTTTATACTCCGCGCGTGGGCGGATCAGGCGGTTGTTCTTGTACTGCTCCAGCACGTGCGCCGTCCATCCGGACATGCGGCTCACCGCGAAGACCGGCGTGAACAGATCCGCCGGAATTCCCAGCGCATAATAGGTGGAAGCCGAGTAGAAGTCCACGTTGGCGATCAGCCCTTTTTCGGCCTTCACGGTCTCTTCCATGGCCTTGGACAGACGGAAGAGCTTCTCATGGCCGGTGCGCTTGCCCAGCTCTTCGGAAAGCACGCGGAGGTGCGTGGCTCGGGGATCCTCGGTGCGATACACGCGGTGCCCAAAACCGGGAATCTTCACTTTTCGCGACAGAGTGCTCTTCACCCGGTCGATGGCGGCCTCCTCGCTGCTGAGCTGCAGCAGGATCTTGATGACATCCTGATTCGCTCCGCCATGCAGTGGACCTTTCAGGGCGCCGATCGCGGAGGTGATCGAGGAATAGATGTCGGAAAGCGTGGCGGCGGTTACGCGCGCGGCAAACGTAGAGGCGTTCAATTCATGGTCGGCATGCAGGGTCAAAGCGACGTCGAAGGCGTGCTCCATCAATTCGTCGGGCCGCTTGCCGGTCAACGTGTACAGGAAGTTTTCTGCGAAGCCCATGCCAGGATCGCCGGAAATCACGTGCAGGCCCTTGCGCAGCCGGTCGAAGCTCGACACGATGGTGGAGGTCTGCGCCATCAGCCGCAGGGCCTTGCGGGCGTTGGCATCCGGCGTCATATCCGGCGTTTCGGGGTCGTGAATGCCGAGCATGGAAACTGCCGTGCGCAGCACATCCATGGGACTGCCCTGGGGCACGCTCTTCAAGAAATCCACCACGGGCGCGGGAATCCCGCGGTTTTGGGCGAGGTCCTTTTTGAGCTGCTCCAACTCCGCGCGCTTGGGCAGCCACCCGTTCCAAAGGAGGAAGATGACCTCTTCAAACGTCGCATTATCCGCCAGGGTGTGAATGTTGTAACCGCGGTAGCTGAGGATTCCGGCGTATCCGTCTATGTAGCAAATCTCCGACTCGCCGGCAACCACGCCTTCCAAGCCCGCCACTGTTGTGCCCATGCTGTTCCAGTTCCTTCTTCTTATTCTATGCCGCGGGCCGAGCCCGAAATCAGGATCCCGGCGCGCAATCCGGAAACGGCGAAAAGCCAATCGTCAAATCGTTGCGTTGCACCCAGAGCGCATCTTCCTGTTGTGGACCGAAATCCACGGTCACGATCACGCCCGAACCGCAGGAACGGCTCTTGGGAATCGCGTACGAGGCGGTGCTCCGCTGGCTGTCGGGACCCCAGTCTTTCATGAACTCCGGGAACGCATAGTCCTTGCACGGGCTCGCGGCCGTGCAGCCCCACAGCGCGTATGCCCCCTGGTAATCGTGGCGGTTCAAGAGGTCGAGAAAGCTCTTTACGCGGCCCTCCTGGCGGTGGTTGCGCAGAACCTGCGCCAGCCGCGCCACCGGCTGCGCACGCACGATTTCAGTCTTGTCCCAGACGAAAAAGAAGAACCACAGAAACAATACCCCCGCGGCCGCGCCGCCGCCGATGAGGATCAGTTTATTCCGCTTCTCGCGGCGCTCGTCGCCGGCCCCGTATTGGTCGAGATAGCCAGGCATCGCCCGCGCCTATTTTGCCGGATAGGCCTTGTCGTATGCAGCCACAGCTTCGGCCGTGATATCCAGCGCCGATTTGAAGAACACCGTGCTTTGAATGTCCACCACCACATCCAGCCCTTTTTCGTCGGCCAGCTTCTTCACGACCTCCTGCATTTTGCGGCTGCTTTGCTTGAGGATCTCTTCACGTTCGGCGTTGACATCGGCCTGCAGGTCGTCATTCATGCGCTGAAGTTCGCGCTGCTTGCGCTGGCCCTGGGCGGTTAAATCCGCCTGGGCGATCGACGTGAGCTTGCCGGCGTTGGTCGCCAACTGTTGTTCGATGCCCTGAATCTCCTTCTGCAACTTTTCCATGGTCTGCTGGCGGGGCCGGTATTTGGCTTCCATATCCGCGCCGGCTTTCTTGATCTCGGCACATTGCAGGACCGCCCCCTGCAGGCTGACGACGCCTACCTTCGTCTGGCCGAACGCGGCGATGCTGCCAGAAAAAAGGGCGAAACACGCCACGGCCCGTCGCAATCCAAAACTCACTGACATGCGCAAGCAACTCCTTGTGAAATATGTGAAGCTTCAGGTTAGCATACGGGAGGGCCTGCCCATCTCGCGGCGCAGGCACTCCTGCCGGTCACGTGGGCGCTTTGCGCGCCTGTTTACTCCAATACCCCCAGGATCTCGTCTTCCTTCAGGATCAGGTACTCTTCGCCATCGAGCTTGATTTCCGAACCGGAGTACTTGCCAAACAGGATGCGATCGCCCGCCTTGACGTCCGGCGGCATGCGCTCGCCGTTCTCCAGCAGCTTGCCGCTGCCCACCGCCTGCACTTCTCCGTGCTGCGGCTTTTCTTTGGCGGAATCCGGGATGATGATTCCACCGCGCCTGGTCTCGCCTTCTTCTATGCGCTTGATCACGACGCGGTCGTGCAAGGGACGCAATTCCATACGTTGATCTCCTATCGATGAGATTATAACCGCGCGCGGCCCCTACTCGACAAGGATCTCCGCCAGGCAGCGCCCCACCGACCCGCTGGGCGTCTCCACATCGAGGTATGTCGCCAGGGTCGGCGCGATGTCGTTGGCGGCGATCGGCTCGTCGAAGCGCCCGGATTTGATGCCCGGTCCCATGAAGATCACGGGCACGTGCGCGTCATAACCGAAGGGCGAACCGTGCGTGGTGCCCCTGGCGTAAGGCAGCCAGTAAGGCTCCAGCAATACATACAAATCCGCGCTGCGGGGTCCGTAGAATCCATTCATGACGCGGCGGCCCACCTGATCCTCCATCGCGACTCCGCTCATGAGCTGCTCTCCCGTGTACACCCGAAACACGTGGGCCATGCGCCGCGCGGCATCCGCCGCCGTGCGCTCGACCTCGGCGGCATCCAGTTTCTTTTGCGAGATCAGCTCCTGGTTCAAATAAAGCGGATAATCCGACGAGCCCAGAACCCATTTGCCCTCTCCGTACTTCTGGTTGAGGGCCGCTTCCACGGTTTTCCGCACGGTTCCCGCCGCCACCCGTCCACCCGGCATCTTGCGCTCGGCGGCCACTTCGGGCAAGGGCGCCACTCCGTGGTCCGAGGTCATCACGACCAGCACGTTGCTCATCCCCACGGCGGCATCCAGGAAGCGGAAAAGTTTGCCGATGACGGCGTCGGTCTGGATGGACATTTCTTTGACTTCGGGAGCGTCCGGTCCCACCGCATGTCCCACGTAATCGTTTGCGGAGAAGCTGACGGCCAGCACGTCGGTGGCGCCCCGCTGGCCCAACTGCTCGGCCTGTATGGCGCGCTCCGCAAAAGTCTCCACCAGATCGTTGCCGAACGGGCTTCCTTCCAGGGCGGAATAGACCGCGGCGTTGTCGGCCGGCAAGGTGCGGTTCAGCCAGTGTGCTCCGCGGAAGCCGTCGGCGGGCCGGCTCGCGTCATACTCCTTGACCCACGCGGGCAGGTCCGCAAAATAGAAAGTGCTGCTGACGAAACTGCCGCTTTGCACATCAAACCAGTAAGCGCCGTTGGCCATGTGACCTGCGGGCAGGATCGCGCTGCGATCCTTAAGCGAGATACCGATGACCTTGCTCCCAGCGTGGGCGATCTTGAGCTCATCGCCGACGGTGCTCACCAGCAGCCGCCTGGGTGAGGCGCCCTCGCCACTGCCGCCTAACGCCTTGACGGCATCGTCGCTGACGCTGGTGACCACTTTGCCGGCCTCGCGGTCGTACCAATCGTTGCCCACGATTCCGCTCATGGAGGGCGTGGCGCCGGTCAGGAAGGTGCTGTGGCCGACGGCCGTCACGGTGGGTGCGTGCTCCAGATTCGCGTTGGTGAAGACGGCGCCTTTGGTCAGCAGCCGGTCGAAGCCCGCGTGGTAATCGGCGCGGAAGCGGGTCAAATAGTCGTAGCGGAACTGATCCACCACGATGGCCAGGACTAGTTTGGGCGGTTTCGCGGCGGAGGCCAGGGCCGCGAGGAGGAGGGTGAGGCATCCGAGCAAGGTGGCGCGGCGAAGGTTGGGCATATCTTCCATGATAGGCGAGGCGCGCCTTCGGTCAGTGGAACGGGCTCGAACTTAAGTCGATCAATTCGTCTCATCCAAGTGCATATCCCAGTGCATGTTTCACCTCGCGATGCCGCGACGGCGCCAACGCACCCGCACGGGAATCAAGCCACGGGCGCGCGATAGTGCGGACATTGTCGAAGTTGGCAGCGCATGTTGATGGCAGCCCATCACGCCGGCCAACTCTAAACTCCACCGGAATGGACCGGATCGTTGCGGTGATCTCGACGACGATGAACTTGCTCCGGGCGCCGACCCTCAGGCACGGGCCGATTCGCCCACCAAATCTCGAATTGCCTTACAGTTTGTAATCCTCGGCCGTGGACCAGTCGTCGGAATCCAAGATCGCATCGGGCTGCATGCCGTAGGCTTCGCGCCTGGCGTGGTATTCCGCTTGACGGATCGCGTTTCGAATGGCTTGCCGAATAAAGTCCGACCGCTTGCGTTTTCCAGGCGCGGCAATGCGGTTCAGGGCCTTTAGCGTGTGCTCATCCAACTGGATCAGGAACGGCTTCATATACATCGACTATATCGAGCATTGAATTGATTATGGCCGCCACTTTTGGGGGTGCAGGCCGGGCACTCTTGCCGGCGCAAGCCGGCTTGCCGGAGTCCCGGCAATAATACTTAAGTGCCCACTTGACAATTCTCCGGGCCTGGTGGATACTTAAGTATGTACTTGACTAATTCCTGAAGGAAGGAAGCGCATGGAAGAACGATCCGTTACCCACAGCACATTCGTTATCGAACGCAGTTATCCCGCCACGCCGGAGCGCGTGTTCGCCGCTTTCGCCGACCCAGCCAAAAAGCGCCGCTGGTTTCGTGAAGATTCCGGCCTCGAAGTCGAGGAATTTCAGATGGATTTTCGAGTCGGAGGCATCGAGCGTTCCCGTTTTCGGTCCAAAGAAGGGAGTCCGCTCAAAGGTGCGGCGGTTACGAACGATACCACTTATCAGGACATTGTGCCCAACCGCCGCATTGTAATTGCCTATACGATGACCATCGGCGATCAGCGCATTTCGGCGTCCCTGGCGACGTTCGAGTTCCTGCCAGCGGAAAAAGGGGCCAACCTCGTGTTCACAGAGCAGGCAGCATTCCTCGAGGGCGCCGATGGTCCTCAAATGCGCGAGGAAGGATGGCGCAAGCTCCTCGATCAGTTGGCAAAGGAGTTGACGCGCTAACGGAGAGTGCGCTGGAAATCGCACGGGCCATGCATCGCAAAAAAATCAACATCGACCGTGTTTTCCACGCCCTCGGCGATCCCACCCGCCGGGCGATTGTGGAGAAGCTCAGCGAAGGCCCCATTTCGGTTTCGAGGTTGGCTAAGCCGCTCGCCATCACCCTAGCCGCGGTAGTTCAACACTTGCAAATATTGGAGGAAAGCGGGTTGGTACATACCGAAAAGGCCGGGAGGGTGCGTACTTGCCAGATCGAACCCGCGGGGCTTTCGGTGGCCGAGCAATGGATCGAAGATCGCCGTTCGATCTGGGAACGGCGGTTTGATAGACTAGGCGAATTGCTCGCCGAGCCCGATGAAAGTTAACTAAAAAAAGATCGAGCGAATGTCGATTTAGCAGCGGCCCGTTCGACATAAAAGTAGAGACGGAGACCGGTTGAGACGGTCCCGGAAGCCCGGAAGGAGCAAACTTCAATGGCCGAGAGTTACACAAAGCACCCGCACCAGATCGAGCTGTTTGCCACATTCTCGCGCGACCTGAAATTCGCAGTCCGCTCGCTGGCACGCACCAAAGGGCTGACCATCACCGTGGTGCTCACGCTGGCGCTCGGCATCGGCGCCAATGCGGCCATATTCAGCCTGGTGCGCGGCATACTGCTGCGGCCCCTTGTCAACCGCGATGAGGACCGCTTGATCTACATCCGCCAAAGCGCCCGCGGAATCGAGGACGCGGCGTTCTCCGTGCCGGAGATTCAGGATCTGCGCGCGAGCGTAAAAACGGTGAGCGAGTTCGGCGACTTCTCCACCATCGGATTTACCATGGTCGGACTCGGCGAGCCGCGCGAGGTTCGGTCGGGCGTTGTGGGCGGGTCGTATTTCAAAGTGATGGGGCTGCGCCCGGTGCTCGGCCGGCTGCTTGGCCCGCGAGACGACGGCGCCAACGCCGCGGGTGCGGTGGTGCTGACCTACCGTTTCTGGACGACGGTGCTTAAGAGCGATCCGTCCGTGCTCGGCAAGTCCATCCGGCTCGGCACACGCACAGCCACGATTGTGGGGGTGCTGGAACCGTCCATCCCGTACCCGGCGGAGACGGAGATCATCGCCAACGTTGTGACCAGCCCGCATCATCTGTCGGCGACCATGGTGACCGGGCGGGTCCACCGTATGACGGAGCTTTTCGGGCGACTGTCGCCCGGCGCGGATCTACAGTCGGCGCGGGCTGAGCTGAGCACGGTCTACGCCGCGATGGTCAAAGAACATCCCGAAGCGTACTCGGCCAGAGGGGACTCCCGGATCCACGCTGTGCTGCTGCGCGACCAGATTACGTCGCGGGCGCGGACCGTGCTGCTGGTGCTGATGGCGGCGTCGGTCCTGGTCTTCGTCATTGCGTGCTCGAATGTCGCCAACCTGATTCTGGCGCGGACGGTTCGGCGGGAAAGCGAGCTGGCCATCCGCGCGGCGCTCGGCGCAAACAACCGCGCGCTTCGCCGCACGCTGTTGGCGGAAAGCCTCCTGCTCTGCGGCGCCGGCGCCATGCTTGGCGTTTTGGGCGCGCGGCCGATGGTAGCTATTCTGGCCCGCTATGCCGCCCGATTCTCCGTACGCGCGCTCGATTTAACGGTCGACGTTAGCATGCTTTGGGTGGGCGCCGCGCTGGCGATCGTCGCGGCCGTGCTTTTGGCTTTTGTGCCGCGACTGCCGTCGGCCGAAACGTCGCATGGATACGGTCTGTCGAACAGCAGCCTGCGGGTCACCGGCAGCGCCAATCGCCGCTTGCGGGTGTTCGCCGTGACCCAGATCGCCGCGTCATTTGTGCTGCTCGCGGGCGCCAGCATGCTGCTTAAAACTTTGCTCGACCTGCAATCCGTGCAGACCGGCTTCGACATCCACCACGTGCTCGCGATAAATGTGCCCGTTGTGTCGTACGGGAGGACGCCCGATCAGGTTTTGGCCTTTTACAAGGAAGCCATGCGGCGGATTAAGGAGCTCCCGGGTGTGGACGGTGTCGCCCTGGGCACCAACGTTCCGTGGCGCGACGCGGGTACCCTTGGTCCCGGCTTCCAGTTCTCCGCGGATGGCCACGTCCGCGCACCCGGCGAAGAAGATCCACGCGGACGGTTCCGCACAATCTCGCCCGGGTTTTTCACGGCACTGGGGGTCCCGCTTATCGAGGGACGCGATTTCAACGATGGAGACCGCCGCGGCGCCGAGTCCGTCGTCATCGTGAGCCAAAGCCTGGCGCAGCGCATGTTTCCGAATCAGCAGGCGCTCAACCGACACGTCATGTGGACCGATCCCGTGATGAAATTCATCGACATCAGCACGGCGCCCCTGCGTATCGTCGGCGTCGCGGCCGATGTGGACGACGAGAATGTGGTGCCGGGTCCGGCGCTCACCATATACAATCCCCTGGGGCAGCAGGAGCTTTGGGCTGGCCGTCTGTTCGTTCACGCCAGTACAAATCCATACGCGCTGGTATCGCCCATCACGCGCATAATTCGCGCGATGTCCGCGGACCAGCCGGTGGAGCGCGCCGCTACGCTAGAGGACGTGCGCGCGGAAGTGCTGACGCCGGACCGGCTGAACGCGCTGGTATTTGGCGGATTCGCGGCGGTCGCCCTGGCGATTGCGATAGTCGGCGTGGGAGGCGTGCTGGCTTTCTCCGTCAGCGGGAGGACGCGCGAGTTCGGCATACGGCTGGCGCTGGGAGCGCAGCCGCGGCATCTGCTGGCGGATGTTATCGCCCAAGGTGCGGTGATGGCGGCGGCGGGCGTCGCGGCAGGCGCGGCTTGCGGATACGTGTTGGCTCGTCTGGCGAGCAGTTACTTCCTGGATATGAAGATGCCCGGCGCAGTACCGGTGGCCGTATCGGCGGCCGTGCTGCTGACAGCCGCGGTGGTCGCGTCGGTGTGGCCGGCTGCCCGCGCCGCGCGCGTCGACGTGATGCAGGCGTTGCGCTCGGATTGAAGTAACTGCGGTTGTACGCCATCCGCTCCCTTGTGAGCCGCGCGCCAGTAACAGTTGCTTGGTGTCTTCAGTGACGATTCCAGATAACCAGATCCGCAATCTTAGTTGTAGGTATAATTATGGATGGCAGCTAAGAGGCTCGAAATGGAAACCGTTTCGTATTCGACCCCGGAGCCACACCGAGGCCGTCCCTGCCCTGCTTTAGCCCGGACGCCTGCCCTGCGGCGGAGTGCTATACTCGCCCTGGCTTTCGCCATCACGCTGCCGCTATTCGCCGGCGTGAAATACGACCAAACCGTGAGGAGAGGAAGTTTCGATGGCGCGTTGCCTCTGCAGTCGCGGGTGCCGTCGCTCGACCCTCCGGTATTCGACATTCCTGTGACCATGTACGCGCCGCCTCTGGAGAGTGCCCGGCCGGAAACCTTCAGGATTGTTCTGCAGGGAGACCGGCTGGTCCGGATCGGGAATGACGAATCGACTATATTCGATCTACAGGCGCGCACCATAACGATCGTGCAGGCCAAGAGACACTCGTATAGCATCGAGAGCCTGGACGAAGCTCAGAAGCGAGTTTCGGCGCTGTTTGACCGCTGGTTGAATTCCTGGCCGGCTCCCACATACGCGGCCGCAACTCAAAAAACAGGCCAAACGAGACAGATCGAAGGTCAAACCGCCGAAGAATACCGCCTGATCGCGATCAGCGTGGGCTTGCGCCGAGTCGGAGGCAGTTCGATTTACTGGATAGTGCCAAAGTCTCCGTCGGACGAACTCTCGGCCTTCCAGGCCAGGTGGTCCCGCGAATGTAGCCTGGCGTTTCCGGGAATGCCTATCACTTCTTTACCCGGCGACACATCGGCTTTCGGAGCGATGGCCCGGGCGGCATCGACGCTGCCGGGTTACCCCGTTCTCTATATCGTCGAATCCAGACCGCTCCCGGGTGCCGAAAGATTCGAGGAGAAACCGCCTTATCTTCGACGGCCTGAAAATGAGGGTCCGCAGGCGATGGTTCCCGTAGCCCTTATGTACATCAGAGTCACTGAAACGGCATTTTCGGGGTTCGTGGCCGGCGCTGTCGACCCGTTGGTCTTCGCGGTACCCGCCGGTTACAAGAAGACGAAAAGCCTCAGGTACATGCCTGACTAAGGCTGCGCCTTGTCGCCGGGCGGTTTCCAGGCAGGCTCCCCACGCCCTGCGAGGTGGCGAAATGCGCAGGGGCGGACGTGCAACCCTGCCAGGCCGGAAAGGCACGTGCCATTTTTCCGGACGCCACGCTTCCATAGCGCCGGTTTACCGAAGACCCGAAACCCTTCTCTGGCGAATCCGACTTCTTCCGGTAGATCTCGGCGAATTTCAATTCGTTACTGGGCTTGGTGTGTCGAGCGCCTTTATCGCGCGTGCCGTATTTAGCGCTCAATAGGTCTCCGTATGTTGCTGCATCGGCACTGAGGAATAAAGCCGTGCTGAACGCGGCTTTCAGGATATGGCCCGTGGGGATTTGGGAATCGCATAAGCTATAAATTTGGACGCCGATGAACACAATTCGAATCGCACTCGCCAATATCCGGTTCCCGGCAACTCCCGAGGAGTCGGTCACGTTAGCCGAACAGGCTATCGCGCAAGCGTCCATCGAGCGCGCTGACATCGTCTGCTTTCCGGAATGCTACATCCCCGGCTACCGGGGAATGGGCAAGACCGTGCCGCCCCCCGATCCGGCGTTCCTAGAACGCGCGTGGTCCGTCATTGCCGCGGCCGCTGCGAAGGCAAATCTCGCGGTGGTTCTCGGCACCGAACGCGTCGTCGATAACGCCTTGCTGGCTACCGCACTGGTCGTCAGTCGCGATGGAACGATCGCCGGTTTCCAGGACAAAGTCCAAATCGACCCTTCCGAAGAAGGCACCTATTCGTTCGGTTCGGGGAGGCGGGTTTTTCAAACCGGGCCGCTGACATTTGGCATAGCGATCTGCCATGAGGGCTGGCGCTATCCTGAAACGGTTCGCTGGGCCGTGCGACGCGGCGCACACATCGTATTTCACCCGCATTTCCACGAAGCCGAACCGGGCAGTTATGTGCCCTCGACCTTCGCCGATCCCGCAAACACATTCCATGAGAAAGCGGTCCTGTGCCGCGCCGCGGAGAACACCTGCTATTTCGCAACGGTAAACTGTGCAAGCGCCGGGTCGCCGACTACTTCGGCGGTGGTGCGTCCCGACGGGACGCTGCTTTGCTACCAGCCATACGGTAAAGAAGGGTTATTGATCGCGGACATCGACATCACGAAGGCGACAGGCCTGCTCGCGGCGCGCTGCAAAACCGGCTAGGAGGCCCGGCTGGCAAGCCTTGCTCGCGCACCGGGACTATAATGATTCTCGTGCGGCTCTGCCCCTATTTCGCCGCGCAGGAGGTCATCATGGACGGCTCCGATAATCGGCAACTTTCACGTCGCGCATTCGCCGGCGCGGCGGCGACATTTATGATCGTTCCGCGTCACGTGCTGGGCGCTCCATTCGTCCCGCCGAGCGACCGGATCACGCTGGCGAGCATCGGCTTGGGCCGCCAGGGCCAGGCTGTCACGATGGAACTTCTGGCGCATCCGGACGTGCAGGTGGTGGCGGTGTGCGACTGCAACCGCTACAGCAAAGACTACGTGGAATACGGTTCGAACGACCTATTGAAGTCGGCGCGCAAGTTGCTCGGTGCGGGCTACGAAAGCTGGGGCGAGGATTTGGCTTCGCCCGGCGAGGTGCAGCTCACGCACGAGTTCCACACCAGCCTCGGCATGGGCGGACGCGAACCGGCCAAGCGCCTGATCGAGGCTTATTACGGCTCGCGCAAAGGCTCCGGCTCGGGCGCGTACAAAGGCTGCGCGGCGTACAACGATTATCGTGAGCTGCTGGAGAAGGAAAAAGACGTGGACGCGGTTTACGTGGCGACGCCCGACCACTGGCACGCGCCGATCTCGCTGGCGGCCATGCGGCGGCATAAGCACGTGCTGTGTCAAAAACCGATGACGCATACCATCGGCGATGCGCGGCGCATGGCGCAGATGGCGCGCGAAATGAAAGTGGCGACGTCGCTGCCGGTCAACAATCCGTCGAGCGAGCCGACGCGGCTAATCTCGGAATGGCTGGCTGACGGCGCGATCGGGCACGTGCGCGAGGTGCATAACTGGTCGAGCCGGCCCTTCTGGCCGCAAGGCGTCGACCGGCCCAAAGAGGCGCAGCCGGTCCCGGAAGGGCTGGATTGGAACCTGTGGCTGGGGCCCGCGCCGGAGCGTCCGTTCAATCATGCCTACCTGCCGTTCGTCTGGCGCGGTTGGTACGATTTCGGCTGCGGCTCGTTCGGCGATATGGGCTGCTACAGCTTCGCCGGTGTGTTCAAGATTCTGGGCCTCACGCCGCCGGTGGGCGTGGAGTCCTGCTCCAGCGAATCTTACGACGAGACCTTTCCGAAGGCTTCCATCGTGCACCTGGATTTCCCGGCCGCCGGCGACCGGCCCGCGGTGCGCATGTCGTGGTACGACGGCGGTCTACGGCCCAAGCGGCCTGCCGGCTTGCGTCCGGACGACCAGCACTTCTTCCAGGCCGGCGAGGACAACGAAGGCATCATGTATGTCGGCGACAAGGGGATGATCGTTGCAGGGTTCAACGGGAACGGGCCGCGCGTTTATCCGGAGTCCAAGAAATACCAACCGCCGCCAAGGCAGCCACGCGGAGAGCGTCCGCGGGATGCTGCCATCGATCAGTTTGTGGCGGCGTGCAAGGGTGGCGCGCCTGCGCCGTTAGCGAACTTCGAGATACAGAGTCCGGTGACGGAGGCTTTCCTGCTCGGCTGTATCGCGCAGCGGTTTCCTGGCGAGCGGATCGAGTGGGACACGGCGAGCATGCGGATCACCAGTTCGGAAAAGCTGAATAAGTGGGTCGATCCGCCCGCACGGAGCGGGTTCGGCGCGTGATTGGCGCGAGGTGGGGCAGGCGCTTTCGCCTGCCAAGCGCGGGGCAGAAGCGCGTGAGCCATTAGAGCCGCGCGCTAGCAAAGGGATTCGCGCCCGCAAGCGCCCTCACGGTTGAAATTCGGCGAACTGAAGTTCGCCGCAGCAAGCTAAAGCTCGCGCCACGCGCCCGCGCCACCTCAGCTATTGAGCTTCCGCGTGATCTTGGCGAGCATCGTGCGCGGGGCCAGCCGCGTCGAAAGCACCGTCAGCTTGTTGCTGAAGCCCGCGACTGCGACGCGCTTGCCTGCCATCAGGCCGTCGTATCCAACTTGCGCGACGGTGCGCGCATTCATCACCGTACCGGTGCGGAACAGGACCGAGTCCTGGTTGCCCGCGGTGGCGGCGAAGTTCGTTTGGGTGGGCCCTGGAACCAACGCGGTGACCGTCACGCCGGTTCCCTGCAGTTCCTCAGCCAGCGCCTCCGAGAACGAAAGCACGAAGGCCTTGGAGGCGTAGTACACCGCCATGAACGGACCGGGGACGTATGCCGCGGTGGACGCCACGTTCAGGATCCTGCCGCTGCGCCGTGCGATCATCTCCGGCAGAAACAGCCGGGTCAGATGCGTCAAGGCGGCGACATTCAACTGGATCATGCGGCCCTCGACTGCGTAATCGAGCTCCGCGAATGCGCCGCGCGCACCGAAGCCGGCGTTGTTCACCAGCACATCGATGGCGACGCCCTGTCCCTGAAGCGCCTGGAAGAGCCTTGGCGGCACGGTTGGATCGGTCAGATCGGCCGCCAGCAAACGCGAGTGTATGCCGTGCGTACGCGACAATTCGTCGGCGAGCGATTTCAGCTTGTCTTCGCTGCGCGCCACCAGCACCAGGTCGTGCTTGTGTGCGGCGAAAATACGCGCGAGTTCTTCGCCGATGCCGCTGGATGCGCCGGTGATCAGCGCTGTCATGGCCGGACTCCGCGGGCGATCTCGCGTTCCGCATCAATGGGTGGCTTGTGACAAACCGCCCCCGGCGCTTTCAAATTGAAGCTGACGATGCGCCGGTTCAGCGCATGAACCCGTTCGTGGAAGCGTTCGCCCGCGCCGGCGCCGCCGCGCAAATCGGCGCGCAACGTCTCCAGGTCGCGATCGATGTCCTTGCCCTCTTCGATCCACGGCGGCGCGAATCCGTTGTTCTTGAGCAGCCGGTGCGCCATGCGCAAGGACGGGTCTACGAAAGGGTCCTCGTCGAGACAGAGCGGCACGCCGGCCCCCGAAAGATTCGTGAATGCCCCCTCCGCCATGGCTTCTTCGATCTTGCGTTCCGCGATCAAGCGCCACGCGTCCATAGGGATAGCATACTGTATATCGACGACAGGCCATGGACAATGCGCGTCGCGTCGCAAAGTACCCCGCGTGGGCGGCTAAACTATGGAGGTGGTTTCATTGCTCCATCCGGGCGTCCGCGAGGGCATCGAAGATTTCGAGCGTCAGTTCAAGGGCGCGCAGCCGTTCCGGCACGTGGTGGTGGAGCAGTTTCTGGATCCGCGGTTCTGCCAGGAACTGATCGCGGAGTTTCCGGCCTTCGACACGCGCCTTGCGAAGAACGAACGCGGCGAGCTCGGGCGCAAAGCCGTCAACGCCAGGATCGCGCGGCTGGGACCGGCCTACGCACGGTTTGACGGGCTGATGCGGGACCGCGAATTCCTGTCCCTCCTCAGCCGCATCACGGGTATAGCGGGCTTGCTCTATGATCCGGAATATGTGGGTGGAGGAACGCACGAAAACCTGGACGGCCAGGAACTCGACCCGCACGTGGACTTCAACTATCACCCACACAAACCGCTGCACCGCCGTCTCAATCTAATCGTTTTTCTGAATCCGGAATGGGAAGGAGCCTGGGGCGGCTGTCTGGAGTTATTGCGAGAGCCGTGGGCGGAGAGCGGTGAACAGCGCGCGACCGTGCTGCCACTCGCCAATCGTGCGGTGATTTTTGAGACGACCGAATCGTCGTGGCACGGATTCCTGCGCATCAGGACGCCGCCGGGCCGCGAGATCTCACGCAAATCGATCGCAGTTTACTTCTATACCAAGCATCGCCCTGCCCAGGAAACCGCGCCTTCGCACGGCACGCTATACTACCAGCGTCCGTTGCCGTCCTACATCCAGGCGGGTTGCACATTGCGCGAGGAGGACGCCGCGGAGATACGGACGCTGCTCGCGCGCCGCGACTCACACATGCGGTTTCTTTATGAGCGCGAGTTGGAATTCTCGGAGTTGATCGCGGGTATTACCAGGTCGCCTACCTTCCGCCTCGCCAGAGCGCTGACTTGGCCGGCGCGCCTGCTACGATCGCTAGCGAGAAAGACGCGCAATGAGTGACGGATGCCAGGCGCGCCTCGCGTTTACTTGCGGAGGTTCAGGACTTCGTTCATGGCTCCCTGGCGATAGCCTTCCAAGTCCAGAGTGACGTATTGGAAACCGAGTTCCCTGAAGATGGCGGTGAATCGCAGGGCCATCTCCGGCGTCAAAGCCTTCGCCATTTCATCCTTGGCGATCTCCAGCCGCACCAGTTCTCCGTGATGGCGCACACGGAACTGGCGGAAGCCGAGGGCCTTCAATTCCTCCTCGCCCCTTTCCACGGTCTTGACATTCTGAATGGTCACCGGCGTCCCGTAGGGGATACGGGAGCTCAAGCACGCCGATGCCGGGCGGTCCCAGGTGGGCAGGCCGGCCATGCGGGACAATTCCCGGATCTCGGCTTTTGTGAGGCCCGCCTCCACCAGCGGCGCCTTCGCCTGATGCAGTTTCGCGGCGTTTTGGCCCGGGCGGTAATCCCCCAAGTCGTCCGCATTGACTCCGTAGATGATGTGCTGTATCCCGCGCTGCCGGCCGAGTTCTTCGAGTGTGGTGAAAAGCTCGTCCTTGCAGTGGAAGCACCGGTTCGCGTCGTTCTTGAGGTAATCCGGATTGTCGAATTCCTGCGTCTCGATGTATTCGTGAGGGATGCCGAACTGCCACACGAAGGACTCGGCATCGCGCTTATGCGATTCGGGCAGGGAAGCCGAATCCGCCGTGATGGCCAGCGCGTTATCGCCCAGTACTTGATGCGCGGCCCAGGCCAGGTAAGCCGAATCGGCTCCTCCCGAATAGGCCACCATCACCCGCTCCAGGCCGCGCAGCACGGAAAACAATTTTTCCTGCTTCTCGTGCAGCCGCGCCGGATTCGACAGGTCGACCAATGAGGTCATAGAGAAATTATAGCGTTACTCGGGCCGCGGCTCCCGCCTTCACAGCGGACGCCCATCCTACTGGCTAAGGTAGTGTTTCCTCACCCATTGCGCCCATGCGCTGGAAGGCGTGCCATTATAGTTACTGATAAGCACCCCGCAGCCGCCCCACGTATCCCACGTCCAGGCCTCGTACCCCACGCCGTTCGCATCGGCCCAAGTCATGAACCTGGAAATATAAGCCGATCCGCATTCTGACGCATTGTAGGTTTCGCCTGTCTCGCCGAAGATCATCGGGACAACTTCCGTAATAGGCTTCATGCTCGAATTGAAACATGCGTCCGTATCGCATTCATTCAGGCCGTACACATGGGCCTCGGCGATCGTCTGATTGTCCGGATCGCTCGGACGCGACTCCAGCCACGTCGAGCCGCCGTATGGCATTCCGTTCGGCAGTGTGCCGCACATGTTCGCGTAGTCGATGCACGGGATCGAGATCACGCCGTGATATCCGGCCGCCCGCATTAGATCGACTGCCTGTTGCATCGATGCCGTTTGATAAAACTCGTTTTGCGGGCCATATGTCGCTTCGTTGTCGCAGCCCGTTTGCATGAAACATGTCCACCCGGTCGTCGTCTCTCCCCAAGGAGCCAGGATCACATTCGGATCGTTCTGGAAAGTTGTGGCCATGCTCGACCACATGGCAGGCGAGTGGTCCTCGTCTGGAGCGTCGGGCTGGTATGTTGCCTGGTAGGTTCCCGGCGCTCCCCAGATCAGCGATATCTCGGCGTACATTCCGTAGCTGTGCAGTAGATTCACGAAGCTCACGATGGCGTTTTGGTAGTTTGCGCCGGCGTAAGCCGCGTTGATGCCGTTGATGTTAAGCCAGCAGTCCTCGTTCAGAAGCACCCGCACTATGTTGACGTTCCACGACGCGATGGCTTCGACCGAGGTAGCGTCGCTCGGTCCGTCGAAAATGCCCCAACCCTGCACGCAGGCGTACTCCGTTCCCGATCTGTTCACGCCTTGCAGGTGAACCACGGTCCCCGAGCCGTCCACGAGATGGTTCCCCGACACCAACAGGCCGTTAAGCGTAGTGCTGCCCGTCGCGTGCAAGCCTGCCACCGGCGCGAGCATCTGAGTCGCAGCCACCTGTCCGCCGCCGTTGGAATCTGCCGGCGCGGCCAACCCGGGAACCAAAAAGAAACTGACCAGGAGAACGTATGCAGTGCGCATGTGCGGGCCTCCGACGCGAACTGAAAATCGACGTGGTGCTCTGAAGCGACGCTTTGAGAAACTTTCGCCTAACTTAACCGATACATTACTGGGCGTCAAGTCCCCCGTTTGCCACCAATGTGCGAACATCCACGTTTAGCACCGTCATTTTCGACGCGCGCTACTGCAGCGGCAGATCTGACTGGCCGTTACTTCCGTCCTTGCCGTTGGCACCCTCGCCATTCTCCGCCTCTGGAATCACCGACGCCGCCGCCACCTGGTCGTCATCCTCCATCCGCACGAGACGCACGCCCTGCGTGGAGCGGCCCGCCTGCCGGATCTCGGCCGACTCCAGCCGGATGATCTTGCCGTTCTTGGTCACGATCATCAGGTCGGTATCTTCCTTCACCGACAGAATGCCTACTACCTTGCCGTTGCGCGTGGAGGTCTTCATGTTGATGACTCCCTTGCCGCCGCGCGACTGCAAACGATAATCGGTCAGCCTGGTGCGCTTGCCGAAGCCGTTCTCGGAAATGGAAAGAATGAGACCTTCCTCTTCGACAATTTCCATGCCGACCAGGTAATCGCCCTCTTCCAGATCCATTGCCCGCACACCGCGCGCCGGCCGTCCCATGGAACGCACCTGGCTCTCCGCGAAGCGTATGGCCTGCCCGTCGTGGGAGCCCAGGAAGATGTAATTCTTGCCATTGGTCAGGCGGGCGGCGATCAGCTCGTCGCCTTCATCCAGCGACACGGCGATGATGCCGCGCGCCATGGGGTTGTCGAATTCGGTCAGCTCGCTCTTCTTGATCACGCCATGCTTGGTGGACATCACGATGAACTGATCCGGCACGAACTCGCGCACCGCCAGGAACGCCTTCACAGTATCGTCCGGCTGCAGGTTGATCAGGTTCGAAACATGCTTGCCCTTGCCCACCGTGGCCGCGTCGGGAATCTCGTAGATTTTGAGCCAGTAGACGCGCCCTTTGTCAGTGAAAACGAGCAAGTAGCTGTGGGTGGAGGCGATGATCAAGTGCTCCAGGAAGTCCTCGGTGCGGGTGCCCATGCCGATGCGGCCCTTGCCGCCGCGCGACTGCCTGCGGTAGGTATCGACGGAGGTGCGTTTCAGATAGCCGCCATGTGTGACCGTCACCGCCACGTCTTCGACGGCCACCAGATCTTCGAGGCGAATCTCGCCGGTATCTTCGATAATCTGGGTGCGGCGCTCGTCGCCAAACTCCTTCTGCACGTCTTTGAGCTCTTTGACGATCAGGTCGCGCAGCACCTTCTCCGAGGCCAGTATTTCCAGATACTCGGCGATGCGCCGCTGGATATCGGCCAGCTCATCGATGATCTTCTGCTGCTCCATGCCGGTCAGGCGCTGAAGCTGCAGCTCGATAATGGCCTGCGCCTGCTTCTCGCTGAACTGGAAAGCCGCGATGATGGACTCGCGCGCCTCTCTGGGCGCGCGGGCGGCGCGGATCAGCCGGATCACTTCATCCAGGTTCTGCAACGCCTTCTGGAATCCAAGCAGGATGTGCTCGCGGTCGCGGGCTTTGCGCAGCTCAAATTCAGTACGCCTCCGCACAACTTCGACACGGTGCTCGATGAAGTGCTTGATGCACTCGACCAGGCCCAGCTCACGCGGCTGCCCGTTGACGATGGACAGCATGATCACGCCGAAGCCGATCTGCAATTGCGTGTGCTTGTAGAGATTGTTGAGGACGACTTCGGCTTGCTCTCCGCGCTTCAGCTCGAAGACAATGCGGGTGCCGTCGCGATCGCTATGGTCGAGGATTTCCGAGATGCCTTCAATCTTTTTTTCGTTGACCAAGGCAGCGGCCTGCTCGATGAGGCGGGACTTGTTCACCTGGTAAGGAATCTCGGTGACCACGATGTGTTCGCGATCCTTGCCGACCCGCTCGATGGACGCTTTGGCGCGTATCTTGAGATGCCCGCGGCCCTTGGTGAAGGCATCGATAATTCCCTGCCGGCCGAGGATAAAGCCGCCAGTCGGAAAATCGGGGCCCGGCACCATCTCCAGGATCTTGGCTAGCGGCGTGTTGGGATGCTGGATCAGGGCGACGGTGGCATTGACGATTTCGGTGAGGTTGTGAGGCGGGATGTTGGTCGCCATGCCGACGGCGATGCCCGCCGAACCGTTGATGAGCAGGTTCGGCACGCGCGTGGGCAGCACCTCGGGCTCCTTTTCGCTTTCGTCGTAGTTGGGCCGGAAATCGACGGTCTCTTTGTCGATGTCTTCGAGCAGCGCGGTGGCGATGCGCGCCAGGCGGGCTTCGGTGTACCGCATGGCCGCCGGAGGGTCGCCGTCTACAGAGCCGAAATTCCCCTGGCCTTCGACCAGCGGATAGCGCATGGTGAAGGGTTGCGCCATGCGCACCAGCGCGTCGTAAATAGGCGCATCGCCGTGCGGGTGATACTTACCCATGACCTCGCCGATGATCTTGGCGCACTTGCGGGTGGGCCGGTTGGGCGCGAGGCCCATTTCGTGCATGCCGAATAGAATGCGGCGATGCACGGGCTTCAGGCCGTCCCGGATGTCGGGTAGGGCGCGGCCTACGATTACGCTCATGGCGTAATCCAGGTAGGACCGCTTCATCTCGTCTTCGATGTTGATGGGAAGCAGATTCTTATCGCCTCCCCCCAGCGGCAGTTGCGGGCCTGGCGGGGGCGCAGGCGGGCCTTGCGGCGGGTTTTCCTGATCGGGCAAGTGATCTCCTTCGGGGGTTGTAACTTCTATTTTACCAGTTGTCTAGGCGCTGGCAGGCATGTGGGGCAGGCGCTTCCGCCTGCCAACCGTTATTTTTTCAGACCCGCCGCGGCGAGTTTATCGAGGTCGGCCGGCTCTCCGAACCGGAAGCCCTGCAGGTTCGGGTCGATGGAGCGCAGCAGTCCGGTCAGCACGCCGCCGGCGCCCACCTCGACGTACCGCGCGACTCCCTGCGCAGCCAGATATCGAACGGATTCCGCCCAGCGCACGGGATTCGGCACCTGCTCATACAATCCCTGGCGTGCTTCCGCTGCGGTGTGCACCTCTTTCGCCTGCCAGTTGTTCACCAGCGGACAGCGCAGATCGGCAAAGTCCGTGGCATTCAAATCGGCGGCCAGGCGCTCCTGGGCGGGTTTCATCAGCGCGCAATGGAACGGCGCGCTCACCTGCAGCAAAACTGCGCGCCGCGCGCCAGCGGTCTTGGCCAGTTCGACAGCGCGGTTCACGGCGCCCGCGTGACCGGCGATCACCACCTGGTCGGGCGCGTTCAGATTCGCGGCGCTAACGACTTCGCCCTGCGCGGCCTGCTGCAGGACGCCATCGAGCGCGCCCTCGGGCAAGCGCAGCAACGCGGCCATGGCGCCCACGCCGGGCGGCACGGCATCCTGCATGTATTGGCCGCGCCGGCGGACCAAGCGAACAGCGTCCGCGAATGCCAGACTGCCGGCCGCCACCAGCGCGGAGTATTCGCCAAGACTATGTCCGGCGACATAATCGGGCGCAAATCCGTTTTCCACCAGAACGCGGCAGGCCGCCGTGGAAACCGCCAGCAGCGCGGGCTGTGTGTTCTCCGTGAGTTTCAGGGCGTCTTCCGGCCCCTCAAAGCACATCGTCGAGAGCGGAAAGGCAAGCGCATCATCGGCTTCTTCGAAAACCCTGCGCGCGGCGGAGAAGCGCTCCACTAAGCCCTTGCCCATGCCGGCGTATTGGGAACCTTGTCCAGGGAAAAGGAAGGCAATTTTGAGTGTCAAACGAGGATTATAACCGGTGAGTACCGGCGCCTGGGCCGCCGGCGCGGGGCGCGCCCCAATGGCACACTGCCAACTGCGGAAGAACGGCCCTGGGTGCGGAAGGCAGGCGAAAGCGCCTGCCCCGCCACTGCGCGAATTACTCAACCATCAGCGATGCCGGCCGGACCCATGTTCACGGTCAGGTCGAAGGTCCCAGCACTGCGCGAATTACTCCACGATTAGCGATGCAGTAACTACACTCTGGTGGGTGATCGTCCCACCCGAACCTGTGTAGATGGAGCCCTTCAGGAAATAGCGGCCAGGTGTACTCGGGACAGTTGTTGGGAAATATGCGAGCCAGATGGACGCATAGCAAGAAGTCGGGACTGAACCCTGCTGTACCGGCGGACCCGAAAGGGTCGTGCTAAGGGCATAGGCGAAGCTACAATCGCCGCTATAAGACGGATCGTCGCCCGTCACAACAAACGTCACTGCGGTACCCGCTGCAATGACGGACGTGGGCGCACCGATTCCCAGGGTGCTGATGCCTGAGCCCGGAATACAGTTGAAGCAGGGTACCGCATCATTGGGGTCTTGTGGGCCCACAGTAATACTGTTCGCGATGAAATCGGGCAAGCTTGCCTGCGGCCGAACGACGGGGCGCGGCACTGAAACGACGGCAGCGTCCGCGGCCAGCAGCGGAGTAATGCCCATGAGAACAACGGCAACAGCAATCATACACACGTTTCGCATCTTTTCTTTACCTCCAGTTTGGGGTTGAATGTAGGGCCGGCACTCAGAGTTCGGCTCACCCAAGCGTGTTCAAGTATGAAAGAGACTGGACGATTTGTCAATCGACGAAGCCACAAAACTCCGGAATATTGTCTCAATAAGGACGCACAGAAGATATACGGCGCACAGCCAATTTCAGATAGACTAATCTTTTCTAGGAGTAGCCCGGATTATGAAAACCGCGGTTCTTTGCATTCTGCTCTGCGCTTGGTTGCCCGCGCAGGAAAGCTCGATGGCCGGCGCGCCATCCGGCATGCGCTGCGAATACTTGACCGATCCGATAGGGATCGACGTACGGCAGCCCCGCTTCTCATGGGTGCTGGAGCACTCCCAGCGAGGCCAAAAGCAATCCGCTTATCAAGTTCTGGTTTCGCTGAAGCCGGAAGTCGCGGCGGGTGATCAATGGGACAGCGGCAAGGTCTCCAGCAGCCAACCCGTTCACGTGGCCTACGCCGGCAAGCCGCTGGAAAGCGGCCGGACGTATTACTGGAAGGTGCGCTACTGGGATAGCGGCGATGGCGCCAGCCCGTATAGTGCAGCCGCGCGCTTCGAGACTGGCTTGCTGGAGAGCGCGGATTGGAAGGGGAAGTGGATCGGGGGAGCTAATCAGGTCCGCAAGGAGTTTACGCTTGCGTCGCGTCCGGTGCGTGCCAGAGCGTACATCGCCGGCCTGGGCTACTACGAGCTGCGCATCAATGGCCGCAAGGTTGGCGATCGCGTGCTCGACCCCGCATGGACCACCTACGACAAGCGTGTGCTCTACTCCGTTTACGACATCACCGAGCGTTTGCGGCAAGGTCCGGATGCGGTTGCGGTGACGCTGGGAGAAGGCTGGTTTAAATCGCGCGCGCTGCGCATCGAGATCCGTGCGGAACTGGAGGGCGGCCAGAGCGTGGACCTAGCCACCGATGGATCGTGGAAGACGATGCCCGGTCCGATTCAGTCCGACAGTGTTTACAACGGCGAGGTCTACGACGCGCGTCTGGAAACGCCCGGCTGGGATCGCGCCGGCTTCGACGACGCGCATTGGAAACCGGCCACTTTGATCGAAGGACCCAAGGGCGTGCTGTCGGCGCAGATGATGCCGCCGATCCGGGTGGTCGAAACCCTCGTGCCGCTCAAATTGACCAGCCCGCACCAGGGAGTCTATATCTACGATTTAGGTCAGAATGTCAGCGGCGTGATGCAAATGCGGGTCACCGGGCCCAGGGGAACGCGCATGCAACTTCGGCACGCGGAACTGCTGTACGACGATGGCACGCTGAACGTCGAGAATCTGGAGGAAGCCAAAGCCACCGACGTTTATGTTCTGCGCGGCGATGGAAGCGAAGAGGTCTATCAGCCGCGCTTCACTTATCACGGGTTCCGGTACGTGGAGCTGACCGGGTATCCGGGCACGCCAAAGTTCGACACGCTGCGCGCCAAGGTGGTGCATTCCGACGTCAAGCCCGCCGGCGGATTCACCAGCTCGAAGCAAATCCTGAATCAGATCCAGCGCAACATCCTGTGGGGCATTCAGGATAACCTCGAAAGCATTCCCACCGATTGCAACCAGCGCAACGAGCGCATGGGCTGGATGGCGGACGCGCACCTCTACGCCGAGACCGCCATGCTGAACTTCGACATGCCTGCGTTTTACACAAATTTCCTGCGCGACATACATGATGTACAAGCCCCCGATGGCACGGTGACCGATACGGTACCGCATGGTTATGGGGAGCGGCCCGCGGACCCGGCGTGGGGCATGGCTTATCCCCTGCTGACCTGGTACATGTACGAGTATTACGGCGACCGGCGCATTCTGAAACAGCATTTCGACGGCGTGAAAGCATGGACGGATTTCCTGCGCACGCGCAGCCACGCCGGCATTTTGGATTACAGCTACTACGGCGACTGGGTGCCGATCGAGAAGACGCCCGGCAACCTGGTTTCCACCTTTTGCTATTACTGGAGCGCAGACTTAGTCGCGCGCATGGCGGAGATACTCGGGAAGGCCGGCGATGCGGACGCTTACCGGAAGCTGGCGGCCGGGATCAGGGATGCGTTCAACGGCAAGTTCCTGAATCCGGAAACCGGCGTTTACGGAACGGGCACGCAGACGGCGCAAATCCTGCCGCTGTTTCTGAACATGGCGCCGGATGGCAAGCGCGGCGGGGTATTGGCGGCGCTGCGCGACGATATCGTCTACACGCGGAACACGCACCTGACTACCGGCATCCTGGGGACCAAATACTTGTTCCCGCTGTTGACCCGCACGAATAACTCCGACCTGGCTTACGAGCTGGCTACCCAGACCACCTATCCGAGTTGGGGCTACATGGTGGAGAACGGCGCCACCACGCTGTGGGAACTCTGGCAGAACAAGACCGGCCCGTCGATGAATTCGCACAATCATCCGATGTTCGGCAGTATCGGCGCGTGGTTCTACAATGCGCTGGCGGGCATCAACCCCGATCCGGAAAAGCCGGGCTTCGAACGCATCGTAATCGCGCCGCAAGTGGTGCGGGATTTGCAGTGGGCGGCGGGGTCGCTCGATACCGTTCGCGGGCGGGTTTCGTCGTCGTGGAGACGCGCGGACGATGGCCTGCGGTTGGAGGTGGGAATCCCGGTGGGCAGCGAAGCCGAGGTGAGAATTCCCAAACTCGGGCTGGCTGCGGCAGTGGTGAGTGAATCCGGGCGGGTTATTTGGAAGGATGGGGGCTACCTTAGCGGCGCGCCCGGGATTATTAGCGTGCAAGACGGCGGCGGCGTGCTCGTGGTGCGGATGGGGTCGGGGGATTATGTCTTTGGATTGAGTCGCTAGGAATGCGAGCTTTGCGCGGGCAGGAGCGCCTGCGCCACGGCTTCCAGGAAGAAGTACTCTCCCCACATGACGGATTCGTTCACGCCCAGGTTCTTGTGAATATGGTAGACGCCGCCTTTGAGGATGCCTTCCCACTGTGCGTCGGATTCGGACAGCCAGTCGCGGCAGAGGGTGGCGAGAATGTGTCGTGCAGTTTCGCCATATAAATGACCTTTGGCGGCATCCGCCGCGAGATCGCTCAACTGCAACAGGCCGGAGGCTGCGATAGCCGCGGCGGAAGTGTCCAGGAGCTTGCGGCTTTCCGCAGGCGCATCGTAATCCCACGGGGGTACACCGTCGGGCGGCGTGTGTCGGATGTAGAAGTCGGCGCAAGCTTCCGCGGTTTGGAGGAACAACGGATCCCGCGCGTAGGTATAAGCCGTCCCGAAACCGTAGAGTGACCAGGCTAGACCGCGCGACCAGCAGGAGTCGCCGCGATATCCCTGATGCGTAGTCTGCCTGAGGAATTCGCCGGTTTCCAGATCGAACAGGCCCTCGTGCGCCGTGGAGCCGTCGCCCCGCACCAAAACTCGCCGCGTTGTGTGGCAGTGCTGTAGGGCGGTCTCCAGCATCGCGCGGTCGCCGGTTTCGAGCGCTGCATAAAAAACGACGCCCACGTTCATCATGATGTCGATGAACAGGGAATCCGGCGAGACAAAGGAATGCAGGTAGCGGCCTTTCTCCTGGAAGCGCAGGGACATGGTGCGGCCCGCCTCGACCAGCACCGCTTTAAGGTTGGGATCGCGCGTGAAGCCGTACCAGCGGTAATAACTGGGCATGAAAAGGAAGCCCAGGTCATGGACGGACCGATCGAATTTGCGCGGCTCAAGCGGCCGGGAGTAGCGTATGGCCTGCTCGCGCCACCATTCAGATTCCGGACTGCCGGCTGGTTGGCGGGCGTAGAGGATCCAGAGCATGCCGGGCAGAAAGCCGTCGCACCAATGGGTCCATGCCTCGCCCGCATGCTTCCAGCGGCCTGCGACGGTATACATGGGATAGAAATCGGGATGGCGTTCGATGAGGGCGCGCAGCCGCCGCTCGGCGAGCGTGAAGGCGCTTTCAAACAGACCGGGACTGGCGGCGTTTGCGAGTTGGATCACGCTTCCGCATTATAGCGGGCGTGCTTCCGGGTTGACAGACCGAAGCGTCTGCCCCACTGGTTGTCGAAGGCTTTGCAAGCATGTGGGGCGGGTGGGGCAGGCGCTTTCGCCTGCCAGCCGATTTTTTCTTGGCACCGAATGTAGGTAAACCGATTGCCGGCGGCATTGATCAGGACAGAACGGGGTTGAGCAGGAACCGGCCAAAACCGGATCCGGAGGGGGCATGGCTTCGTCCTGCCGGTCAAAGACTTCCGTTCGATTTTCGGATTTGTGAAGTGTTGTGAGTATACCTCCGGCGACCCGTTGCGGCGTGGCCGCGCGGTTGCGCCGTGACGTCCGGACGGGTGGAAATGGCGGTTTTGCTGCAGTGGGCTTTAAAAAGCTGAGAGTCCTGCCCCCGCTTGGCGACTACAGTTGTTTGCGAAACGCCAACCGATATTCCTAGGCGCAAAAGAGGGGTAGTCAATTATTCTCCGATTTGAGAACCACATGAGTCACCCAACTATCATTGTCAAATCCGTGGTCATCTGCGATACCGAGCCGATCGCCATCGAGGGTTTGCGGGCCCTGTTGCATGAGTGCGCGGACCTGCAATTAGCCGCGGCCGAAACTTCGCTCCTGGGCGGAATAGAGATCGTGCGGCAGCACTCGCCGGCGGTCATGATTCTGGACAAGAGCTTCGGCATCCACGCCATCATGGATTGCCTGAAGCGGCTGCGCAGCGTGGAGCACCCGACCGGCCCGATTGTCTGGGGCGTGAACATGAACGAAGCGGAGGCTTTGCGCATGCTGCAAGCCGGAGCGCTGGGAGTCGTTCGCAAGACAGCCTCTACAGAGGCGCTGCTCGAGTGCATGCGAGCAGTGGCCTTAGGAAACACGTGGATGGAGGAAGGCGTGCTCCAGGAACCGGAGCGCTCGGCGCGGGGCACGCGCTCGAACCTGACCTCGCGCGAGCTGCAGGTCGTGGATCTGGTCGAGCAGGGGCTGAAGAACCGGGACATCGCCGCCCAACTCGGGATCCAGCCGGGCACGGTGAAGATCCACCTCAAGCACATCTTCGAGAAGACCGGGATTCGCGGCCGCTACGGCTTGGCCTTGTCGGGGTTGCGGGAGAAGGGCCTGCTCTCGATGCCGGCGTGAGGACCGGCGGTTATTGTTCCGGCTGCTGCTGACGCCAGAGGCGCAGGACGTTGAGGATGTACGCTTGTGTTTCGCGATAGGGTGGGACGCCATGGTATTTGTCCACCGCGCCGGGGCCGGCGTTGTAAGCGGCCAGCGCGTGGTAGGCATGGTTGTCGTACTTGAGCAGCAGGTCCCGCAAGTAGCGCGTTCCGGCATCCACGTTCTGTTCGGGGATGGTGGGATCGGCGCCCAGTTCCTTGGCGGTGGCGGGCATCAGTTGCATCAGGCCGATGGCGCCCTTGGGTGAGACGGCATCCGTGCGATAACCCGACTCGGCGGCCACCACGGCACGCACGAAAGAGGGGGGCAGGCCATACTTGCGGGCGGCGTTGTCGATCAACTCCGCCGCGCTGACGGTTTGGGAGGACGCAGCGGGGACTGCATGCGCTTCCGGCGGCGGCACGTAGTCTTCGGGTTCGAAGCGGACCACCTGCGACGCTTCCATTTCCGTGGAGCCTGTCTTGGTATAGAGCGTCACTTTGCCGCCATCTGCTTCATGGCGCTCGGCATACAGACGCCCACCGCTGGTGAGCACGGCATATTCGCCGGCCATCGCGGAGCAAGCAAGCGCCAACAGGATTGCACCGGATCTGAGCGCGCGCACTAGATACATTATAAACTGCTGGGCAAGGCGAGGACCTGCCTACTTGGTTTGACGCGCGGCCGGCCCCGGGCGTGCACATGAATTGAGCTGCGGTTCCCCAGAGGCCGCCTCGACGGCTGCTATGCTGGAGTGCGGCGAACTAGAAGTTCGCCGCGGCACGCTGAAGCGTGCGCCACGATACTAATGGCCAGATCGACGCATTTGGAGTGCAGCGTATGCCGGCAGAAGTACGCGGCGGATCAGGTGCAGCATCTCTGTTCCTGCGGCGGGCCCCTTCTGGTCCGCTACAACCTGGAAGCGCTTCGCCGCACCTGGAGTCCGGCCGAAGTCCGCAATGGCCCGAACAATATGTGGCGTTACGGGCCGATCTTGCCGCCCGCGGATCGATCGGTGGTCACCCTCGGGGAGGGCATGACGCCGCTGATCCGGACCAAACGGTTAGGCGCGCGTCTGGGCGCGCAGGATCTTTGGATCAAAGATGAAGGGCTGAATCCGACGGGCTCGTTCAAGGCGCGGGGGCTGGCGTGCGCGGTCTCCATGGGCGTCGAGCTGGGCGTCAAGAAGATGGCCATACCCTCGGCAGGCAATGCTGCGAGCGCGCTGGCGGCTTATGCGGCAGCGGCCGGAATCGAGGCGCATATCTTCATGCCGCGCGATGTGCCGCAGGCGAATTTCATCGAGTGCCAGGCGTTCGGGGCACGCGTCACGCTGGTCGATGGATTGATCAGCGATTGCGCCAAGATGGTGGCGGCCGGCGCCAAGCGGGAAGGCTGGTACGACGTCAGCACGCTGAAGGAGCCTTATCGCATCGAGGGCAAAAAAACCATGGGCCTCGAGGTGGCCGAGCAGCTCGACTGGCAATTGCCCGATGCGATCTTCTATCCCACAGGCGGCGGCGTGGGCATCATCGGGATGTGGAAAGCGTTCGAGGAACTGGAGGCGCTGGGCTGGATCGGCGCCAAGCGGCCCAAGATGATCGCCGTGCAGGTGGAGGGCTGCCAGCCGGTGGTGCGCGCCTTCGAGCGCGGCGAGGCGCGCAGCCAGTTCTGGGAGAATGCCTCGACCGTGGCGGCCGGGCTGCGCGTGCCCAAGCCGCTGGGCGATTTCCTGATCCTGGATGCCGTGCGCGCGAGCGGCGGTACGGCGCTGGCGGTGAGCGACACGGAACTGCTGGATGCCGGTATTCAGTTGGCGCGCGAGGAAGGCATTTTCGCCGCACCGGAAGGCGCCGCCTGCGTGGCCGCGCTGGAGAAACTGCTCGGCACGGGTTTCCTGAAGCCGGAGGAGCGCATCGTCATTTATAATACCGGGGCGGGGCTGAAGTACCTGGAAGCCTACGCCACGCGTTTCCCGCGGGTGGGGTCGGGGGAGCAGGATAAGCTGGGCGGGTTGATTACGCCGCGGTGAGGCGAGCAAGCTCGCCAACATCGACACAAGGCGTCTATGTTACGAGCGGGCGAGCGGGCGAACCGGCGATCCGTCTTCGGACCCCGACCAGAGAATGCACGCAGGTCATAAAATCGATGAAGACTACGACATTCGCGTCTACCGTTTTGATCCTTGCGGTGCTGCCTTGCACCGCGGCGCAGCGTTTTGAGATCTCTTTTCCCAGCCAGATGAGCGCCGCGCCTCTGGACGGCCGCGTTCTGCTGTTGATCTCCACCAGCGAAAGCCCGGAGCCGCGGTTCCAGATCAACTTCACGGGCCGCACGCAGCAGGCCTTCGGCGTGGACGTGGACGGACTCGCGCCCGGCGCGGCCGCTCTGGTGGATTCGGCAACGCTCGGTTATCCGCGAGACAGCCTGAACGATATTCCCGCCGGCGACTATTATGTCCAGGGCTTCCTCAATATCTACGAGACTTTTCATCTGGCCAACGGACACACGGTCAAGTTGCCGCCTGATAAAGGCGAGGGGCAACAGTGGGCGCGGAAGCCGGGCAACCTCTATAGCAAGGCTCAGAAAGTGCACCTCGACCCGGCGTCCGATCAGGTCATTCGCGTGTCACTTACTGAAAAGGTCCCGAATGTCCCAGCCGTTGAGCCGGACACCAAGTGGGTGAAGCACGTCAAGATGCGGAGCGAGATGTTGAGCCGGTTTTGGGGACAGCCGGTGGAGTTAGGCGCGGTGATCCTGCTGCCCGACGGATGGGAGGAGCATCCTAAGGCATCCTACCCGCTGATCGTGCTGCAAGGTCATTTCAGTCCTGGACTGAGAGGGTCTCTGTCGTTTCAAACCGAGCCCGGCAAAGGATCGGGTTACAAGCTCTATCAGGATTGGACCGCCGGACGCTTGCCGCGGGTTATCATCATGACGATTCAGCATGCCAACCCGTATTTCGACGATTCCTACGCGGTGAATTCGGCCAACATCGGTCCCTATGGCGATGCCATCACGCAGGAGCTGATCCCTTATGTAGAGAAGAAATTCCGCGGCATCGGGCAAGGATGGGCGCGGGCCGTCTACGGGGGCTCGACGGGCGGCTGGGAGGCGCTGGCTTCGCAGGTGTTCTATCCCGATTTCTATAACGGGGCTTGGGTGTTTTGTCCGGACGTGGTGGATTTCCGCGCTTACATGACCATGAACCTGTATGAAGACAAGAATGCGTTTTGGGTTGAGGGGCCGTTTGCGCGCGTGCCCAGGCCCGCCATGCGCCAGGCGGACGGGCTGCTGGTTTCCACGATGGAGATGATGAACCGCTACGAACTGGTGCTGGGCACCAAGGGCCGCTCCTGCGAACAATTGGATGCCTGGCAGGCGGTTTTCAGCTCCGTGGGAGACGATGGGTATCCCAAGCCGATTTTCGATAAGCGCACAGGAGAGATCGACCACAAGGCCGCTGAGTACTTAAAGGAGCGCTACGATCTCAGCCACATCATGCAACGCGACTGGAAGAGCCTGGGACCAAAGTTAGCGGATAAGTTACATATCTGTGTAGGCGACGCGGACAGCTTCTATCTCGACCGCGCCGTCCACCTGTTGCAGGACTTCATGGAAACGACTACCGATCCTTACTACCACGGGTCCTTTGACTTCGGGCAGCGTAAGCCGCATTGCTATGCCGGAAGCTTCGATCCGGCGGTGGGCCTGCAGCAGCACTATTTGCCGGAGATGGTCAAACATATGGAGGAGACGGCGCCAAAGGGAGCGGACTTGACAAGCTGGAAGTACTGAATGAACAATCGATGTTAGCGCGAGCGCCAAATGAAAACCTCGAATTAGGAGGCGAAGTGATGTTTCGTACAAAAATGCAGTTCAAAGCGATCCTGCAAGCTTTCGCGGCTATGCTGTTGTTCGCCGCCATAGCCACCGCACAAATTCCGGGTCTTTGCGATACGGGCGAAACTCACGGAACCACCCTTGCATGCAGCGGTGTGCTGGTGCCTCCCAACCCACCTGGCGGGGGCACTAACCGCGATGGCAGGTGGGACTTGGCCTATCCCTATCCTTCCACTCTCGAAGGCCAGCATGGCCCTTGTGTACTAACGCAATTTATCAATGCTTGGGTTGACACTCCCAATTCCAATTGGCTTTCAAACAGCTCCAGCACTGTCTCGGAATGGATCACACCTTTCGATGGGGAAAATAATCTGGAAGAGGGGTGGTATGTCTACCGAACCACATTCTATGTCCCCTCTGTTCTGCCGGGCGGCGTCGTGCCCACCGGTGTAACGATCAATGGCCATCTGGTTTCCGACAATCCGACCTTTGGGATCTACATGGAGAGTCCCGCGAACGGCAGCAACTGCGCTCTTGTGTCGGGCCAGGAGTTTCCCGTGAACCCTGCCGGGCTGGGTAACAGCGATTACCAGCAGTGGTGGGACTTCAGCTTCACCAACCCACATGCGATTACTGCTGGCGCTTATGCTTACGTGTATTTCGTGGTGCAAAATACGCCAGACGCGAGCGGTCCGACCCCTACGGGCCTTCGGGTCGAGTTCTTCGCTTCTTCAGCCTTCAACTGAACCGTGCGCAGGGCGCTTGCAGGATAGTGGGGAGAGTGTCTGCTTGCATCACTGCTACAGGCCTGCCATCATCTTAGAGGGAACCTGGCCATGCGTGCTCGCCTCATTAACACTTGTGTCGCCGCAGCCTGCCTGTGCGTACCGCTTCCCGCGCAGCTACTTCCGCTGTGCCCTGGCAGCCAGGCAGCGCCGGAAGTGGCCGAGGGCGTCGCCGCGTCCAAGCAGGGTCAGTATGGTGAGGCTACGCAGCATTTTCAGGCTGCCGTTGCATTGGATCCCGCTTGCGTGAATGCGCGGGTTTACCTGGCGACCGCCTACATGCAGCAGTTTATCCCCGGCGCCGATTCACCGGAGAATCAAGAGTTCGCCGACAAAGCCACGGCGCAGTATGAAGCAGTCCTGGAGCAGCAGCCGGAGAATGAACTCGCCATTGCCGCCATCGCCTCGCTCTACTTCAATCGGAAGAAGCTGGACGAAGCCAAGATCTGGTACGAGAAGCTTACGGTGGTCAATCCGGACAACGCGAACGCGCTCTATACGCTCGGGGTGATCGCCTGGACGCGCAGCTATCAACCGCGCGTGGAGGCGCGGGCGAAGCTGGACATGAAGCCGGATGATCCGGGTCCGCTGAAAGACCCGGAAGTGCGGCAGGCTCTACGCGCGAGGTACCTGCCGGTGGTCCGGGAGGGCATCGACAACATCAATAAGGCGCTCGAGATCGAACCGGAAAACGCCGATGCAATGGCTTATATGAATCTGCTCTATCGCGAAAAGGCGGACCTGGAGGACACCCCGGAGGAGTATCGGGCAGACATGGCGAAGGCGGACGAATGGGTGCAGAGATCCCTAGACATTAAGAAGTCCAAAGCGACACGCAAACAATAAGTGCGCGGCAGGCTGAGAGTTGCGCCACGGCTTTCCTATCGCGCCGCGTGCAATAAGACACTCAAATCGCTCGATTTCTGGTTGACCACCACAATGTCTTGCTTGCCATCTCCATTCAGATCGGCGCTGCAAAGCACCACCGGTCCGGCCCCTGCTCCATAGAGTACTCCGTGCGAGAACGTCAGGTTGCCTTGATTGATGAAGATCGCGACATCGTCACCCAGGAAGTTGACCGAGGCGATATCGATGAGACCGTCTCCGTTGAAATCCGCGAGCACCACTCCGTTGGGCGCCTCGTCCGCCAGGAGTTCCACCGGGGCATTGAAAGTCAGATCGCCGTTGCCGGTGAGCAGGAAGACCCCTAGGGAAATCGCGGATTCGCTCGATCCTCCTCCGACCACGATGTCCGGATTGCCATCGCCGTTCACGTCGCCCACTGCCAGGCCGGCTCCGGTGGCGCCCACGCTGAGCATCACCGCCGGCCCGAAGGTGCCATCGCCGTTACCGGGAAATACGGAAACCGATCCGAAATAGCCGCTCACGGACACATCGATTTTCCCGTCACGATTGAAGTCGCCGACCGCGATGCCCTGTGGGACGTCCGCGATCTTCAACGTCTGCGTGCCGGGCTGGAAGGTGCCGTCGCCGTTACCCAGCAGGAACGACACTGTGCCGGTGATCCAATCCGCCCCCACCAGATCGGGGATGCCATCGCCATTGAAATCCGCCGTCGCAAAGCACGGCGCCGCTGTCGATTGGACCACATGGAAGGTGCAATCGCCAAAGAACTTAGCATATTGCGCACGGGCCTGGAAGGTTCCGTCACCCTTGCCCAGGAAAATCGAGGTCCCGAAGTCGCTGGAGATTGCCAAATCGCTTTTGCCGTCGCCGTTCCAGTCTTGAGCGATGACGGCTCCAGGCTGCTGTACCGCGAGGGGCGTACCTTGCGTGAAGCCACCGTTGCCCGCGCCCAGTAAGATACGCACCTGGTTGTCCGCCTCGGCCGCCACGGCCAAGTCCGGCTTGCCATCCCCGTTAAAATCGGCGGTGGCCACGGCTTTCGGCTGGTTCCCGGCCGCCACGCGCAAGGGCTGGATCACGGATCGTGTGTCGGCCAGGAGCACGGAAACGTTCGTGGCCGCGCTGTTGGCAACCAGCAGATCCGCATAACCGTCGTGGTTGAAATCCGCGCTGGCGACTTGCCATGGAAAGGCCCCCGAATCGAACCCCGCGGGGGGTTGGAACGTTCCGTCTCCGTTGCCGAAAAGAATGGCGCCCGGCGTAGCCAGATCGATATTGCCGCTGTGGGTGAAATCGCCCGCGGCCAGCCCCTGGAGCGTGCAGCTCTGAGATCGAGCGCACCCGGCTGCAAACGATGCGGCAGGCCCGAAGACGCCCGCTCCCTGGTTCAGTAGCACCACCACCGTATCGGAATCGCGATCCACAGCCGCCAGATCCGGCAGCCCATCGCCATTGAAATCCGCCAAAACAGTTTGGAACGGCGAGTCGCCTACCGGGTAATCCGTGCGCTGGAAGTTACCGGCCCCATTGCCCAACAGGACGACTATGGTTCCTGCGCCGAAGTCCGTCACCACCAGGTCCGGCTTGCCATCCCGGTTCACATCGCCCGCCTCGACAGCCGTCGCGAACTGCGTGGCATGCGCCGGCCAACCGCTCCCGAACGTGCCGTCGCCGTTGCCTGGAAACACAACCAGCACCGACGTGCTGGCCACGGCCAGATCCATGTTGCCGTCGCCGTTAAAATCCGCCGCCGCCAAGTAGCAATCCACGCAGGGGATCGGAAGCAGCTTCGGAGGCTGGAAGGTGCCATCGCCATTGCCCAACGCCAGGGAGATATGGGTACCTTTGGAGAACAGGGTGGCCGCGATGTCGGGCACACCGTCATTGTTGAAGTCGGCCACCACAACTGACAGGACCCCGGTTTTCCCCGTTGTTAACGGAGGCAGGAACGTCCCATCACCGCGGCCGAGCAGAACCTGAGTTCCTTCGGCCGTACCCACTACAATGTCCGGGATACCGTCGCGGTTCAAATCCGCGATAGCGAGCGCTTGCGGAGTGCCAGCCAGCAGGTAGTCCCTGTAATCCAGGAACTTCGCGGAACTTGCCAGGCACAGGGAGGGCAGAGTCAGACATACAAAGGCGACAAGAAATTGTGGCACGATTCCCCTTTTGCATCTAGTCTACCTCACCTTCGTGTCTTTTAGCACTATTGTTTTTCCACTCCGCGCCGATTCCCGCGCCGCATCCAGAATTTCGATCACAATCATGTTGTTGGCGAGTGACGACAGGCCCGCGGGTTTGCGATTCCCGCGCACAATCGCGCTCAGATAGGAGAGCGAATCGCGCTCCTCGGCCGGCAACGCTTCCGGGGTGCGCGCTTCCTCTTGCCCGCTGGGCAGCCGCACACGTAGCGCGTCGCCGCCGGTGGCGATCGCGTAACCGCGCTCGCCGTAGATCTCGAAATCCTTGCGGTTGAACGGCCAAGCCCACGACGCTTGAATGATTCCTTGCGCCTTTGGATACTCGACCAATACGGTGGCCTGATCGTCGACATGGGGATAAATTTGCGGCTTCACCGTCTGGGTAAGCGCCGTAACCGCCAGCGGCCGCTGGTTGTCCATCATCCACGTCATCAGGTTCGCGCCGTAGCAGCCGAAATCGAACAAGGCGCCGGCGCCGTTCTTCACGGGATCCGTGAGCCAGGCGAAGAACTCGGGTCCCACGCCGATCTCCCGCGGACCCTGGTGGCCATCCATCGCCACCATCTTGCGGATGTCGCCGGCGGCGTGCTGATCCTTTATGAGGCGCCACATCGCGCCATGACTCGGGTACCAGGTGGTTTCGTAATTTACGATCACGTGGATGCCGCCGCGATTGGCCGCGCGCTCGATGGCGCGGGCGTGCTCGATGTTCACCGCCAGCGGCTTTTCCATCATCACGGCAAGGTGGCGCGCGGCGCAGGCTTCCACCACCATCGGATGATCGTAGGTGCTGGTGAATGTCGCGACGGCCTCAGGCTTGATGCGGTCCAACATTTGGCCCAGGTCGGTGAAGAAAACGGATTCGGCCAGCCCATAAAGCCGCGCATACTTGCGTTGCAGCGCGGAGTCGGGATCATAGACGCCGGCGATCTCCACGTCCTTGCGCTTGCTCGCCAAGCGTAGGAATCCGTCCACATGCCCGTGAACCAGCCCGGCGATGCAGATCCGGAGGGGCCTTCCGGGAGCGGCTTCGGTCGATTGTGCGGCCGCCAGCAAGGCGAACAACCCGCCGGCCAAGGTGAATTTGAGGATGATGCTCATGCAACGAGTATGATATAACGTAAGCCGGAGCGGGCCATGTGGATGGCCTATAATTGTCCTGTGGGAGCGAACGACGTAAAAAAGAAATTGCAGGATGAGGTCGCTGCGCTCGAATACGAGTTGCGCAACGAACTCCCGCGGGAGATCCTCAAGGCCCGGGCGCATGGCGACCTGAGCGAAAACGCCGAATACCACGCGGCCAAGGACCGGCAGGGGTTCGTCAACGCGCGGCTGAACCAGTTGAAGAAGCGCCTGGCCGAGATGTCGATGGTAGACTTCTCGAGGATCCCGCACAACAAAGTGGGACTGGGTTCCACTGTCGTGGTTATGGATACCAACAAGGAGGAAGAGATCACCTATTTGCTGGTGACCACGGAGGAGGCCGACGCGGCGTCCGGCAAGATTTCGACCAGTTCCCCCATCGGCCGGGCGCTGCTGGGCAAGGAAGTGGGAGACGCCGTAAAAGTGCAGATACCAGGCGGCGTCAAGGAGCTGGAGATTCTGAAGCTCACCACGATCCATGAGGCGGCTGACTAAGCCATGACCTATACCCGCGCGATCGGTATCGTCTTCGGAGCCGCTATCGACCGGATTGTGAGGTGGCTGTCGCTTTCCCGCATTCACCCCAACGTTCTCACTTTTTTTGGGCTGCTTATCAATATCGTGGCGGCGTTTCTTTTTGCGGCGGGCAGCTTCCGCTGGGCCGGCGCGGTGGTGATCGGCGCCGGGTTGTTCGACATGGTGGACGGGCGCGTGGCCCGCGAAACCAATCGTGTGACCCGGTTCGGCGGCTTCTTCGATTCCGTGCTGGACCGCTATTCGGACTTGGCGCTGCTGATGGGGCTTTTGGTCTACTACGCTTCCATCGACCGCTACTTCTATGTGGTGCTCACCGCCATCGTCATGACGGGATCGGTCATGGTGAGCTATACGCGGTCGCGGGCCGAGTGCACCATTCCCAAGTGCAAAGTCGGATTTCTGGAGCGCCCGGAGCGGGTGGTGCTGATCATTATCGGAGCGTTGACGGACAGAATGGCGCCGGTCCTATGGGTAATTGCGGTGCTGTCGAACCTGACGGTGATCCATCGCATGATCTACACCTGGCAGGAAACTAAGCGACTCGAGGAAGCCCAATTGCGGGCCGTGCCTAGCTCTCCAGAATTACGTGCGCCATCCCCAGCTCCGCCGTATGTGTGAGGGATAAGGCGATCGACTTCACACCCAGTGCTTCGGCGAAGCGGGCGGCCTGTCCGTGGAACCGGAGCGTCGGCTTACCGGAAGGCAGGTTGGCCACCTCGAAATCCTGCCAGCGCACTCCCCGCCGCCAGCCCGTGCCGATGGCTTTCATACCGGCTTCCTTGGCTGCAAACCGCGCGGCAAAACGTTCATAGCGGTTGGCCTTCCGCTCGACGTAGGCGATCTCGGCGGGCGTGTAAATCCGCTCGATGAAGCGCCGGCCATGGCGCTCGATCGCCTTGCGGATGCGCGGCACTTCGGCCAGATCCACCCCCGTGCCCACAATCATTTCAGCTCCGCTCCAGAGGTGGTGATCGCCAGGCGGCCGTGTTTGACGCCTTTGGTGCTGATAAGGGCGTCGGCGATCTTCTGCACCGCTCCCGCCTTGCCGCGCACCACCAGCACCTCCAGGCAGTGGTCGTGATCCAGGTGCACGTGCAGTGTGGAAAGGATGGCCCGGTGATAATCGTGCTGCAGGTCGATCAGCTTGTCGCTCAACATGCGCACGTGGTGATCGTAGACCAGGGTGACGGTGCCCACCACGCTGCTTTCGGGCGATTCCGCCATCTTTTGCACGAGCTCGTCGCGGATGAGGTCCCGGAACGCCTCCGAGCGGTTGGTGTAGCCGCGTTGCGCAATATGCCGGTCGAACTTTTCGAGCAGGTTCGAATCGATGGCTACGCCGATGCGGCTGAGATCGCTCATGCGTACATATTGTATCCGGATTCCGGGTTGCGGACCTGCTAGAATCGTGTGTCGGACTTTACGGAAGGACACCGATGGACAACACTGACAGCAAATCCGAAACCCTCAAGCAGCCGGACGAGACCATCGACAGGCTTTGTTTCACCATCCAGCGACAATCGGCCATGTGTCTGGAATTCGTGAAGCATGCGGTGGAAGCAGAGCGGGCGCGGTGCGCGGAAATCGCAGAGGCGGAAGCGCAAGCCTCGCTGGCCAACTCCCCCGCTGGGGCCGCCCGGCGCATCGCGGAGAAAATACGAGCGCGCAGCGGGCAGATACCCTGGATCACCACCGTGGCGCTGCGGTCCAGAGAGTGAATTGAATTCCCGGAGCCGCGACGGTGCTGCGCCGGCGGCCGCGCGCCGCTGAGCCTTTTTCAGGGTTATGTGTCGCTAGGCCGGCTGATCGCACCAAGGGAATACACAGCGAGCGCCATGGTTGCTGCGCTATCGTGAGGGAAGGGAAGGTCATGAGCGACGCCGCCATTCCTTCGTACCTGGAAATCATCGATTTCATTGCTGCCGGCACTACGCCGCAAGCCGTGGTCGATTACCACCCGTCCGCAGACGCCCAACAGCGGGTTGCCGAACTAATTGCGCGGGAAAAAGAGGGCGGTTTGTCGCCCGAGGAGAAGGCGGAACTGGATCACTTCATGGATCTGGAACACATCCTCCGGATGGCCAAAGCGCGCGCGCAGATCCTGGCCAGTGGCTCGTGATGTAGACGGCGCCGTGCGCTATCTCGTGGCCGAGTGCGCGTGTCGACGTTGCGAATACCTGATTTCCTCACGAGATCGATCATAATATCAGCCGGAAGCACGGCGGGTCCTCGGGTATAGGCAATCTGGCCTACGCCTGTATGCTTTGCAATCGGTACAAAGGGACGGATCTCGCATCGATCGACGGTTCGGGCCAGACGATCCGATTCTTCGATCTCCGGCGAGACTCGTGGGAAGCACATTTCAGGCTGCGGGGTTCTGTCATCAAGCCGCTAACGGCAGTTGGCGAGGTGACCGCGCGCATGCTACGGCTCAATACGGCCGAGCGCGTCGTCGAACGCCGGTGATGCAAGCGCTGGGTCAGTACCCAAAGAGATGGCCGACGCAGATTTCAGACACTGCCTTTCTCAGCAGCCCGCTCGCGCGTGCTTTACTGAAAGAGGAGACGCGATATGGGTTATCAGAGTCTTTGCCTGCAGAACGAGGGGCCGGCTGCCGTCGTCACACTGAACCGTCCGCAGCGGCGCAATGCGCTGGCGCTCGAGTTGATGCTGGAGCTGATCGATTGCCTCGATGCAATCGGGCGCGATCGGGCCATTCGAGCGGTAATCCTGGCGGCCGCGGGAAAGGTGTTCTGTTCGGGGCACGATCTTTCCGAGATGGTGGGGCGCGACATCAACGACTACCGGCGGCTGTTCGACGTGTGCACGGAATTGATGATGAAGATCCAGTCGATTCCGCAGCCGGTGATTGCGGAGGTGCAAGGTATCGCCACGGCGGCGGGATGCCAGTTGGTGGCCACCTGCGACCTGGCCATCGCGTCGGACCAGGCGGTCTTCGCCACGCCCGGCGTGCGCATAGGCTTGTTTTGCACGACCCCGATGGTGGCATTGAGCCGCGCCGTCGGACGCAAGCGCGCGCTCCAGATGCTGCTGACCGGCGAGATGGTGGACGCGGCTACGGCGGCAGATTGGGGCTTGGTGAACAGGGTGGTTCCTGCGGCGGAGCTGCAGGCGGAAACGCGCAAGCTGGCCGCGCGCATCGCGGATGCCAGCACGCTCACGGTGGCGCTCGGCAAGCAAGCGTACTACACGCAGATCGATCTCGACCAGCCCAAAGCCTACGCTTATGCGAAGGAGGTCATGTCGATGAATTCGCTAACGGTGGACGCACAGGAGGGCATTTCCGCGTTTCTGGAAAAGCGGGCGGCGTGTTGGGTGGGGCGATAAGGGCGGCGCGCCCCGCATTCGCCACATTTTGCGTTCATGGTGCCCATCATACGAAAGGTGTCTTTTCTATGCTAAATGACCTGAAGGAAAATAGCGATGCGTTGCGATTGGCTCAGCGGCTAATCGTCTGACATTATACATGTCCCCCAATACGTGGGCTTCAATAGCATACCATTCGATCACAGCAGCGGCATACGCGGCTATTTCCTGGACATGTTTTATCCGACCGACAATACATACAGGAATAATCAACTTGGGTATTACCGCCAGAGGGAGTGGCGCTTGATTGGCAGCAATGTAAGGCTCAACGGACGTCCGATCGGCCGTAAATTATTGGATGCTGAAGCCGCTGCCTTGGAGACAATTGACCCGGAGTTCTGGAGTCATAAGCTCACGGTTGACGGCATGCAACGCCGGCGGTCAGATTTAGCGCTGGTATATGATCCAATGCCGGGTTGGGATTTCTTTCGTCTCGTTCACTCCCAATAGCGTCCTCCTTTATTATGTCGGTTCAAAGATCTATTCGCGCCGCCTGGGCCCCTGTTTGCCTTCAGCTTTGAGACGGTCGTGGATGCCGACGATCACCGCGGTGTAGCGCCTCAGGTTGTCGCGGGCGATTCGCAGCCCGGAATCGGTCAGATGCGGGTATAGTGTGCGGCTCTTGTAGTAGATGTCAGGGCAGCTTCCTACAGGGATGTTATCGGGAGCTTGTCAACACTTTCTCACTCCCTTCGCTATCCTGAGGGGCGGCAGTTCTCGCAATATCTCGATCGCCAAGTAAGTCCGACGAGGATCTTTGGTGCGAATGGCGCACCCATTGGAAGGATGGCAGAGGATCACAAGCGGCTCAATGCTACGGGGGAACACATCATTCGGGGACCTACTTTGTCGAGAAAAGAAGGCCGATACGAAGAGACGCAGCGATTCGAGTCGAACACCAGACCGGGCTTAATGCGGAACATTCGGACATGCTGACCATCGCCAAGGTCTTTGCCGTGTTTCCCGAATGCCCAGATGGGGCAGTTGGACGTGCGTTTAGCTATGCGGCCGCATTCGGCGGTGACAGGTCAGCATGGCTGATGATGTTGTGTGACTACTGCTTCTGGATCGGCGGTATCGATGAACGGGATATCGCGAGCGGGAGGCGGATACTGCTTCCACGCAGGCGGCGAATTGATGCCGGTGAGCCGCCTGGAGGGTTGTCGCCAAGCCGGACTCGTGGCCTGAGCGTCCCCGAACGGCATTCCGATGGATCATTCGCATCGACGCCCACCATGGAACTCGGGCTTTCGGCTTCACCACCCGCGACACTAATCGGCACGCGCCGTCACAAAAGAACCAACTCCCTCTGCATATCCCCCGTGACCCGTGCCTCCCTCTCCCCCACAAACACATTCACCTCCGACCGCACCCCGAATTCCTTCAAATAAACGCCCGGCTCGATGGAGAAGCACGTCCACGGGACGATGCGGCGCTCGTCGTGCGTTTCCAGGTTGTCCATGTTGGCGCCGTTGCCGTGCACGTCCTCGCCGATCGAATGGCCCGTGCGATGCACGAAGTATTCGCCGAACCCGCGGCTCTCGATGTAACCGCGCGCCACGTCGTCCACTTCGAAGCCGCGCAACTCGTGGCCGGCCGCCACCGCGTCCTGCACCCGGCGTATGGCCGCATCGCGCGCGCCGGTGACCACTGCGAACACTTGCCGCATGGCGTCGCTCGGCCGGTCGCCGCAGAAGCCCGTCCAGGTGATGTCGTAGTACACCGCGCCGGGCCGGTCCAGCTTGGCCCACATGTCGAGCAGCACGAAATCGCCGCTGCGGATCTCGGAAGTGACCTCGGCGGACGGCTCGTAGTGCGGGTTTGAGGCGTTGGCATTGACGCCCACGATCGGCCCGTCGGGCGTCACCAGGCCCGCCTTGGTGAACTCATTCCGCACGAATTGGTTCACTGCGAATTCCTGCACCGCGCCGCCGCCGCGCGTGATCTGGCGGATCATATCGAAGGCCTGCGCGCGCACGCGATCCACGCGGCGGCCGGCCTCCAGGTGCGATTCCAGCGCGTCCGCCGTCCAGCAGGCCTCGAAATATTGGATCAACTCCGCCGAGCTGACCACCTCCACGCCCAGGCTGCGCACCAGCTCCACCGTGCCCGCATCCACCATGGCGACGTACGGGATCGCGCACATCGGCGAATATTGCATGGCCACCCGCCGCGCGCCGCCCATGAGCGTGCGCAGCCCGCCGACCTGCTCACTCCAACTGGAGTAGCGGATCTTGTCGCCGGGCAGATCGTCGAGCCGCGCCGATTCGATGCGGTGCACCAGCCCGCGCGGCTCACCGGTCGCCGGAATCCAGTAATACCAGCGCCGGGTCACGTGCGATTCCGGCTGAAAGCCCAGCACGCGGTACGCCAGCGGGTCTCTCTGGTGGTGGTCGAAGAACAGCCATCCATCCAACCTTTCTTTGCGAAGCTCTTGCTGAATTGCTGTGAGATTCATTTTTCAAAAGGCTCCAGATTGGCGCGCGTGGGCGGCGCGGTCGCCAGGCTCACTACGATCAGCGCCAGCACGGAAACGCCCAACGCCGGATACACCGCATCCAGCCATTGTATGTCCAGAAGTTGCCACGCCACCGTGATTGCGGTTCCCAGAATAATCGAGCTGATGGCTCCCGCCTTGTTGGCCCGCTTCCAGAAGAATACCGCCATCACCGAGGGCGTGACCGCCGCGCCGTAAACCGTGTACGCATACAGCGCCGCTCTCAGAATGGACTCGAAATAGGCCGCCTGCAACAGCGCGAACAGTCCCAGCAGGATCACCAGCGCGCGCGAGACGAACAGCGTGCGCCGTTCGCCCGCCTGCGGATCGATGAAGCGCTTGTAGACGTCGTGAATCAGGTTGCTGGCCGGCGAGAACAGGTAATTGTTGGCGGTCGAGATCACTTTGGCGAAGACTCCGCCCAACAGGATCGCGCCCACGATCTCCGGCAAGCGCATGCGCGCCGTCAGCGGAATGATCTCGCGCGGCCGGTCCGTATGCAGCGTGGCGCTGCCGATGACGGCGATCGTGATGATGACGGTTTCGAGGATCAAAGTGCCGGCAATCCATCCGAAGACGGCCCAGCGCGCGTCGCGTTCGGATCGCGCGGAAAAGAATTTCTGGTACATGCCCTGGTTGCCGATCAGCAGCAGCATGGTCGGCAGCAGGTATCCGAGGCAGTGCACCCAGCCGAGCGGCCCGAACACGGTGAAGTGATCGGCCGGCAAAGTCGCGTGAACAGCCGGCCAGCCCCCCGTGCGCGCCAACAGAATCGGGAGAGAAATCAGCGCGATGGTGGTCACCAGCAGGCCTATGATCAGGTCCAGATAGGCCACCGAAGCCATGCCCGCCAGCGCCGTGAAGGTGATTACGAACCCGGCGATGATGTTCATTCCGGTCTTCGGATCGAGCGTTGGGAAGATCAGGTGCAGGATGTCGCCGCCGCCTTTGAACTGGTAGCTAGTGATGACGGTGTACGAAATCACAATGGCCACGGTGGCCAGCACGCGCGCCGTTGCGTTGTAGCGCGTCTCCAGCAAATCCGGCACGGTGAACTGAGCGAAGCGCCGCGCGCGTCCCGCGATGAGCGCGATCAGCACGAGCCCGACCCAGCCGCCCGCCGGCTGCCACAAGGCCGAGAAGCCGTTGCGGTAGGCGTTCTCGCCGCCGGCAAACAGGCTGCCCGCGCCGATCCAGGAGGAAAGCAGCGTGAACACCAGCACGGGCCAGGTCAGCTTGCGGCCGGCTACCAGGAAATCGGCCTGGTTCTTGACGCCTAACGAGCGCACTAGGGCGGTCCCCAGCAATACCGCCACGATCACCGACAGAACTGCGACGTAGATCATCCGCTCAGCCTGCTTTCAAAAAGCGCACGGTTGCGCGTGGACAATCCGCGCCTTGACAGGCTGAAGCCTGTCCCACACGCGCTCAAGCCTGTCCCACCAGTCTGCTTTCCACAGCCTCCTGCGTAGCTCCATCTATCTCGACTACTTTGGTCCGGCTTGTCAAGCCTATCACGATCCGCACGCGCGATTGCGGCACGCCGGCCAACTCGGCGAAGAACCGCACGCAGGCTTCGTTGGCCTTGCCATCCACGGGCGGCGCCGCGAGGTCCAGCTTCCACGCGCCGCCGATTTTGCCGGCCACCCGCGTCCGCTTGGCGCGCGGATGCACCTTCACTGTGATACGCGCCATTCGATTTGCGCTCTCAGGTTCGCAACGCCCGCCGCCACGCGTGTATCCACCACTTCGAACGGGATCACGTCGTCCAGCCAGTCGTGGCTCGATCCGTCGGCGTTCTGCATGGCTACCGTCAGGGTGTAAGGCTGCGGCGTCAGCCAGCAGGCGAAGTGAAAATCCACCTCCAGCTCGTCGCCGGCCTGGTAGCTCCCCAGGTGCGCCTTTTCGATGCGGGTATTGGTCCCGTACACGTCCATCCCGATGCGCGTACGGATCAAAATGCCCACCATCGGGTCACATTTCGGCTGATGAAACCGGGTGCGCACGCGCACCGTGACGGTCTCGCCGCTGGCCACCGAAGTGACCGGCTCACCCGCGGCGTTGAGCAGTTCCACGCCCAGGATTTCGCTCGCGCCATCGCCGTGCCGGTAACTGGCCCCAAAGCGCTGCTGCCGCTCCTGCCGTGCTTGCTGCTTCTCCAGCACCAGTCCGATATAGCGGTTGATCACGTCGCTGGGCGCGCCCTGCGCCTCGATCCGGCCGTTCAGCAGCAGAATGGCGCGATCCGAAAGCTGCTTCACCAGGCCGAGGTCGTGCGAGACGAACAGCACCGTGATTTTGCGCTCGCGCAGTTCCTCGAACTTGCGCACGCAGCGATTGGCGAAGACCGCGTCGCCCACCGCCAGCGCTTCATCCACGATCAGGATTTCGGGGTCCACGTGGATGGCCGTAGCGAAGGCCAGCCGCACGTACATGCCGCTCGAATATTCCTTGACGGGCCGCGCGATGAACTCGCCAATCTCCGCGAAGGCCTCGATCGAAGGCATGGCGCGCTCAATTTCCGCGCGGCTCAGCCCCATGATTTCGCCGTTCAGAAACACGTTCTCGCGCCCGCTGAATTCGGGGTTGAAGCCCGCGCCCAGTTCCAGCAGCGCCGCGATGCGCCCGCGCGTCACCACCCGGCCCAACGTGGGCTGCAAGATCCCGCTCACGATCTGCAATAGCGTGCTTTTGCCGCAGCCATTCGGCCCGACCAGCCCCAGCGTCTCGCCTTTTTCGACCTGGAAGCTGATGTCGCGCAGCGCCCAAAAGTCGGTGTGAAGCTTGCGCCGGCCGAACGGCAGCGCCTCGCGCAAGCGGTCGGACGGGCGGGGGTACAGCTTGTAGAGCTTGGAGACGTTGTGCGCCAGAACCACAAGGTCTTATTGTGACACGGCGGCGGGGATCGCCCGCAGTGGCCAGTAGTCGGCGGCTCGTGGCTGGCGTTGTGCAGGTAAGGAATTGGTTACAATGTAAGGAGTATGGACACTATCGTGCTGAGCACTGTTACCAGCAAGGGGCAGATCACCATCCCGAAAGAGATTCGCGACCGCCTACGGCTTCAGGCTGGCAGCCGGGTGGAGTTCCAACTCAACCGGCAAGGGCAAGTAATTATGCGAGCCCGCAACCGGGACTTCCATTCCCTGAAAGGCATCGTTCGAAGCAGGCGAAAAACGCCGGTATCCGTCGAGGAGATGAATGAAGCTATCGCTCGCGGCTGGTCCGGGACATGAGAGGTATCGATACGAACGTCCTGGTCCGCTACATCGCGGGGGACGACGCCCGGCAGACAGCCATCGCTGAAAGACTGATGGAGCAATCCAGCAGGCAGGGCGAGCCGCTGTTTATTCCTCTGGTGGTGCTATGCGAGTGCGTGTGGGTCTTGTCGCGAAGATACGGGCAGACCAAACCGCAGATCGCCCGCGTGCTGGAGCAGATCCTGGAGACAGAATTGTTCCAGATAGAGAACGACTCGCTCGTGCGCCGCGGCCTGGACGCTTTCCGAACCGGCCGAGGCGATTTTGCAGACTACCTGATTGGTGAGATTTGCAGCGCGGCAGGTTGTGAAGACTGCGTCACCTTCGATCGTAGGATGGCAGGCGCAGCGGGGTTCACGGTATTGCGCTAACGTGGTTCCAATCCACCTGCTCTGCCCGCGCGGAAAAGGCCCGCTCGCAGGTCCGCCAGGGCTTTGTCTCCAGGCGCCCGGCAGCGATGTCGTCCTCAATCTGGCGGCCCCCCTCGGCGTCGAATGCCGCAAACCAGTGCCGGGACCGGTCCAGTTCCGGCTGCGGAGAGCGAACCCAGAACCCAGCACCCTTCTTTTCCGTACATCCTTTTCGCCCGGCGCGCGTCCAATAGGCAGGGTAGGGTATACTCTTCTATAAGGACGGGTTTTCCGGATGGCCCAAAAGCGGCGCTCTTTCTTGTTCTTTTTGCTAGTCATCGTACTGTGCTCGGTTCTCGGGGGGATCTACGGGCCCCGGGTGGAGGCGGCGCCCGCCACCGTAAGCGAGGGTGAGGACATCGGCGCCAGCCTGAAGGCCTTCACCAACGCCTATGGCTTGGTGGAAGAGAACTTCGCCGACCAGGTCGACCCCGACAAAGCCATCTACAAGGGCGCCATCCCGGGCATGCTCCGGACGCTCGATCCGCATTCCAACTTCTTCGACCCGCGCGACTACCAACTCCTGCGTGAGGACCAGAAGGGCCACTACTTCGGCGTCGGCATGCAAGTGCGGCCGTTCAACGGGAAGACCGTTGTGGTGGCGCCGTTCCCCGGTTCGCCGGCCTACAAGGCGGGCCTGCGGCCGGGCGACATCATCATGAAGGTGAACGATAAGGCCACCGACAACCTCACCACCACCGAGGTGGCCGATCTGCTGAAGGGTCCGCGGGGCACGCAAGTTAGCATCGTGGTTTCGCGCGAGGGCAGCGATCAGCCCATCAGCTTCACCGTGATTCGCGACGAGATCTCGCGCAACAGCGTGAAAAACGCCATCTGGCTGAAACCCGGTATCGCCTACGTGGACGTCGAACAGTTCAACGAAACCACCAGCAAGGAGCTCGAAGACAGCCTGAAGAAACTGGGCGAGAACAACATTCACGGGCTGGTGCTGGACCTGCGCAGTAACCCCGGCGGCCTGCTCAACGAAGGTGTGGCGGTGGCGGACAAGTTCCTGCAAAAAGGACAGTCCATCGTCTCCCACAGGGGTCGCACTTCACCCGAGAAGGTCTACACCGCCAGGAACGGCAATCACGGGCACGATTATCCCATCGTGGTTTTGGTGAACCGGCTCTCGGCTTCCGCGGCAGAAATCGTAGCGGGCGCGTTGCAGGATCATGACCGCGCGTGGGTGCTGGGCGAGACCACTTTTGGCAAGGGGCTGGTGCAGACCGTCTATCCGCTTTCAGAGAACACCGGCCTGGCTTTGACCACGGCCCATTTCTATACTCCCAGCGGCCGGCTCATCCAGCGCGATTATACGAACAAGTCGTTTTTCGATTACTACTATCACAAGGACGACAACGCCAAGGATCTTTCGGACGTGAAGATGACGGACAGCGGCCGCACGGTCTATGGCGGCGGCGGTATCACGCCCGACGAGAAGTACAGCGCGCCCAAGCTCGATCATCTGCAGGGCGAGCTCATCAGCAAATCGGCGTTCTTCAACTTTACGCGCTATTACTTCGGCCAGCACGACGCCAAGTTGGCGAAGGGCTGGGCTCCCGACGCCACTACGCAGAACGAGTTCCACGATTATCTGCTGAAGGAGAACTACGACTTCACGGAAGCCGAGTTTGCCCAGGACACCGACTGGATCAAGCGGCTCCTCAAGCGCGAAATGTACATCACGGCCTTCAACCTGGATGAGAGCGACAGAGTGGCCGTCGAGACCGATCCCGAAGTGGAACGGGCCATCGACGCCATGCCCAAAGCGAAGGCCCTGCTGGATACGGCGCGTAAGATCGTGGTCGAACGCATGCAGCCGCAGCCCGCATTCGCCAGGTGAAATCCGCCGCGCAGATCGTCGTTCTGGATGCCGGCGGTCAATATTGCCATCTGATTGCGCGCAAAGTGCGTGACCTGGGGGTTTACTCCGAGGTCCGGCCCAGCGAAACGCCCGCGGCCGAACTCGCAGGGGCCAAGGGCTTGATCATTTCAGGCGGCCCCAGCAGCGTTTACGACCCCTCCAGCCCCACGGTCGATCCCGCCATTTTCCAGGGCGGCGCATGCGTGTTGGGGATCTGCTACGGGCAGCAGCTCATGGCGCACTTGTTGGGCGGCGTCGTCCAGAAAGGCGAAAAGGGCGAGTATGGCATGGCTGAGTTCGACCTGGATGGCTCGGCCAGCCCGCTTTTCAGCGGCATCTCGGGCAGCCAGCAAATCTGGATGAGCCACCGCGACCTGGTGACTGGCGTGCCGCCCGGATTCTCGGTACTGGGCAGCACCGCAACTTGCGCCATCGCGGCTATCGAGGAGCCTGCCCGCGGCCTGTATGCCGTGCAGTTTCATCCGGAAGTGGTCCACACCACGCGCGGGCGCGAGATCCTTTCCAATTTCCTGTTCGGCATTTGCGGCTGTGAACGCGATTGGGATCCACGCAACCGCGTCCCGCAGATCGAAAACGAGATTCGGCAGTGTGCTCGCGATCGCAATGTCTTCTTCTTCGTCAGCGGCGGCGTGGATTCTACGGTGGCTTCCACGCTCTGCCAGCGCGCCCTCGGCCCGGACCGCGTGCGCGGCGTTTATGTGGATACGGGCCTGATGCGCGAAGGCGAAACCGATTATGTGGGACGCATGGCGGGCGTGTCGGTCGAAATGGCCGAGACGCAATTCCTGAGCGCGCTGGCCGGCGTCAGGGATCCCGAGCAGAAGCGCCACATCATCGGCGAGGAGTTCGTCCGCGTGCAGGAGCGCATCATCGAATCGCGCCACCTGCTGGACGGCCACTGGATTCTCGGCCAAGGCACGATTTACCCGGATACCATCGAATCCGGCGGCACGGAAAAGGCCGCCGTCATCAAGACGCATCACAATCGCGTGCCCGGCATACAGAAGCTCATCGATGCCGGCCGCCTAATCGAGCCGTTGCGTTCCTATTATAAAGACGAAGTGCGCGAGATCGGGCGGGAGCTCGGGTTGCCTGCGGAGGTGCTCGACAGGCACCCGTTTCCGGGGCCCGGCCTGGCGATACGCTGCCTCTGCTCGGATACCGATGCGGGCGTCACGGCCACTGCGGAGGGGTACATCCTGCCGGTCCATTCCGTCGGCGTTCAGGGCGACAGCCGCAGCTATGCGCCGGTGTTGTGCATCGACTCGCTCGACCAGGCACGCGCCACGGAACTGATCAACCGGATCGCAGGCGTGAACCGCGTCATCGCCAGCGTGTGGACGGTACAGCCGCTCGCCAGCCTGCGCGTGAGGGTGAGCGCGCTCACTCCGGAGCGCCTGGCGCACCTGCGGCATGCCGATGCCATCGTTCGCCGCCTCTCGCACCAAAGCGGCTTCGATCGCGAGATCTGGCAGTTTCCGGTGGTGCTGATTCCGTTTGGCTCAGACGCCGCTCCGGATGCGGTGGTCCTGCGTCCCGTGGATTCCGTAGACGGCATGACCGCGCAGTCCGTCGGCATGCCGGAAGCCTTGCTGCGCGCCATCACCGATGAGCTGCTCGCGGTTCCGGGGATCGGCGGCGTATTCTACGATCTGACGCACAAGCCTCCGGCCACCATCGAGTGGGAGTAGCGCAGTTTTCCGAACACCGCTTGCTAACGCGCGCGGCTCCGAAGCATTGATTCAGAGCCGCGACCGTCAGGGAGCGGTGGTTCACCGGTTTACGCGATCTTCCACGGAGGGCGCATCGGGCGCGACAGCATGCGATTGGCCTCCTCGTCGCCTACGATCGCTTCCTTCACCGGGTCCCACTTCAAATCGCGGCCCAGGCGCAGGCTGATGTTGCCCAAGTGCCCGATGGTGATCGACCGGTGCGCGGTCTCGATCGGCGCGATAGGCTCCTTCCGCGAAAGCACGCAATCGATGAAATTGCGGAAATGGTTGTTACTGCGATACAGATGGATCTCGTCCGGGCCAGTGGTGCTTTCGAGCAGCGACTTGGGATGCGCATCGATGGCACCCCGGGTGACCCACACCCGGCCCTCGGAGCCTTCGAACGTGACGCCGCTGCGCTCCTGATTCGAGACGATCAGCGTCACGCCGTTTTCATAAATACACTCGAAATAAAAGCGGGTCGCGGTGTTCCAGAGCTTGTCCTTGGCGAACTCGCCTTTGGCGTTGCGTATCTCGATGGGGCCGGTGCTTTCGGTGTTCATGCCCCACTGCGCGATGTCCGGGTGGTGGCCGCCCCAGTCGGTGATGTTGCCGCCGGAATAATCCAGAATCCAGCGGAAGTTCACGAGGCAGCGCGCGGGCGCATAGGGCGCTTCCGGCGCGGGGCCCAGCCAGAAATCGTAGTTGAAACCTTCGGGCACGGGCTCGGGATCTTTGCGGTTTCCGGTCTTGGCCAGGTCCGGAGTGCCGCCCGGCAGACCGCAGCGCACGGTCTGCAACTTGCCGATGCGGCCGTTGCGGACCAGTTCGCAAGCGCGCCGGAAACGAAAGTCGGAGCGCTGCTGGCTGCCGGTCTGGAAGATGCGCTTGTACAGGCGCACGGCGTCGCTCATGGCGCGGCCTTCGGCGATGGTGAGTGATAGCGGCTTCTCGCCGTAAATATCCTTGCCGGCGCGCGCGGCCTCGATCACCGGAATGGAGTGCCAGTGGTCGGGCAGCGCGATTAACACCGCGTCGATGTCTGTGCGCGCCAGCAACTGGCGGAAGTCTTCGTAGGCCGCGCAACCCTTGTAAGCGCCGGAGCGCTTCTCGCGGGCGTAGGTCCACTCCACGATCTGGCGGGCAGGCTCGCGCCCGGCGATGGCGCCGTCCCAGTATCCCGGACTCTCGCGGTTCACATCGCACACCGCGACCACCTGGACGCGCTCGTCTTCGAGCAAGTCCCACAAGTCGTTGGTGCCTTGGTTTCCAACGCCGATCACGCCCATCGTGACGCGGTCGCTGGCCGCCACGGCGCCGCGTCCGCCGAGAGCGGCGGCCAGGGCAGGCGCGGTCTTCAAGAAGGATCTTCGATTCATTTCACATGCATTATACGTCCGGTGGGAACAATTGATGGCGGGCAGGTGTCTTTAGAGTATGCTCGAGGTCCGCAACCTCACCAAGCTGTACACACGGCGCCCCGCGGTGGACGACGTCAGCTTCACCATTCGGCCCGGCGAGATCCTGGGATACCTTGGGCCCAACGGCTCCGGGAAGAGCACTACCGTCAAGATGCTGACGGGCCTGCTGGAGCCATCGCGCGGACTGATCCAGTACAAGGGCTGCAACATCCGGCAGGACCTGATTGGCTACAAAAAGGTCCTCGGTTACGTGCCCGAGGAGCCCAACCTGTATCCCTATCTGACCGGACGCGAGTACCTGCAACTCGTTGGGCGGCTACGCTGCCTTCCGGCTCAGGCCCTGGAATCCAGGATCGATCAATTCTTGAATCTGCTGTCGCTCCATGAGCACCGTTACTCGCCGATCTCTTCTTACTCGAAGGGGATGAAGCAGAAGATCCTGATCTCCGCGGCCCTGCTCCACAACCCCGATGTGCTGGTGTTCGACGAGCCGCTCTCGGGCCTGGACGTCACCACCGGCCTGGTGTTCAAGAGCTTGATCAAGGCCCTGGCGCGGGAGGGAAAGGTCATCCTATACAGCTCACACGTACTGGAGGTGGTGGAAAAGGTCTGCTCCAGCGTCATCATTTTGCGCAAGGGAACCGTGGTGGCGAACGACTCGGTCGAGCACTTGCGCGACCTAATGGAGCTGCCCTCGCTCGAGGACATTTTCTCCCAACTGGTGCTGCAGGAAGATACCGACCAGATTGCCGAAGACATCGTGGAAGTCATGCAGGCGTAGAAGGATCCGCATGACGCTTTCCCGCACGAACGAAGTCAGTCAGTTCCGTGAACTCGCGCGGCACTTCTTCGCCCGGTTCTTCGACAACGACCTGGTGTCGCTGGATGCGGACATGCGGTCGACGGTCGTGAACATCCTGGCGCTGCTGGCGGGGCCTGGAATGTTGCTTCCGTTCCTGTTCATGTCGAAGTACGTGAAGTTACAAGACGAGCCCATGTACGTGCGCGATCTGGCGTCGCTGGGCGAGAAAGAGTTCTTCATCTGCTTCTCGATGACGGTGATGGGACTGGTGACGGTGATCGAGTGGGAGATGCTGTTTCCCGACCGGCGGGACTACGCGAACCTGACTCCGCTGCCTATCCGGCTAGGGACCATGTTCGGCGCGAAGATCGCCGCGCTGGTGGCATTCCTGGCGATCTTTTCGCTGGCAATCAACGCATTCTCCCCGGTGATGTTTCCGGCAGTAGTGATGCAGAAGGGATCGTTGACGGCGCTGGTGGGGTTCGCACGCTGCCACGCGATCAGCATCCTGGCCGCTAATACGTTCGTATTTTTCCTGTGCGTGGCGGTGCAGGGCCTGTTGATGAACCTGCTGGGATACAGGGCATTCCGGCGTATCTCGCCTTACGTGCAGTTTGGACTGGTGGCGGTGTTGATCCTCATGTTCCTGCTGTCGGGGCGCATTGTGTCTGAGTTACAGCCGGGACATGCCATCAATCCCGCGACTGTATACCTGTTTCCGCCACTTTGGTTCCTGGGGCTTTATCAGACTCAATTAGGATGGACCAACCCGGTGTTCCGCGAGTTAGCGGCGTCGGCGCGCCTGGCCGCGGGATGGACTACCGCCGCCGCTTTGACCACTTACCTGTTGAGCTACAAGAGACATGTGCGAAGATCGCTCGAAAGCGCGGATGACTTCTCGATGGAGCCATCGGCGATGGAGCGAGTCATGAGCCGGCTGCTCGACCGCTTTGTGCTACGGGACAGCCTGCAGCAGGCTTCGTTCTACTTCATCTGGAAGACTATGACGCGCAGCCGCCGCCACAAACTGTTCTTCGCGGCTTACGTGGCGGCCGGTTGCGCGCTGATCTTCGAAGGTCTGGCGGTGCTGGTGGCGCGCGGCACGGGTTCCTGGATGTATCACCCCATACCCGAACTGCTGCCCGCGCCTTTGATACTGGCCTTCTTCATTCTATGCGGCATGCGGCACGTGTTTGCGGTGCCGGCCGAACTGCGGGCCAACTGGGTGTTCCAGGTCTCGGACCGCGGCGAAGCCCGGCGGTGCCTGGCGGGCGTCAGGAAAGCCATGATCGTGCTGGGCGTGGTTCCGCTATTCGCGGCGCTGCTGCCGTTGCACGTGTTGCTGTGGGGTTGGCGGACGGCAATGTTACATATGTTGTTCGGCATTGTTGTTTCGCTGTTATTGGTGGAAGTGTTGTTAGTCACTTTCGATAAGTTCCCATTTACATGTTCCTATCTGCCTGGCAAGGCAAATTTGAAAGTGTCCTGGCCGATTTATCTGTTCGGCTTTACCACTTATGTGTCGCTATTCCTGACCTTGGAGTACTGGATGCTGCAGAGTCCCGTACGCTTCGTCTGGTTAGCAGGACTGGTGTTGCTGGTGCGGCTGGCCTTGGCTGTGTATCGCTGGCGCGTGGGACACGAAGTGACTCTGGTGTTCGATGAGCAGCCGGAGCCGTTAGTGCGGACGCTGAACCTGTGGGCTTAGGGCTGTAGCGGGGCCGGAGACGGAACACTCGCAACTCCCGTTCGCGCACTTCTCTTGAGGCGCGGTGATGGCCGCCGGATGCTCTTTCCGCCTCGTTCAAACGATGCGCTCCCACCGGAGCATCGCTGCCGTGCGGTCCGAGTTGTTACGGCCGCTCGGCCGACCGTGGGCTGAAGCCCACGGCAGCACCGTCTGAAGCGTGCGCCACGACGGAATCAACCACTTGCACGCAGACACGTTTCAGACCAACTACTGCGTTAGAAATTTTACTACTGCCGGATTAAATGCCCCGGCGCACTCCACTTGCGGCACGTGGCCACAAGAGTCCAGCACCACGGTCTGCGAACCGGCTATGTCTTCTCCCAGAGCTTTGCCTGCCGCCAGCGGGACTAAGGCGTCCTGGCGGCCCCAGACTACCAGCGTCGGCGCCTTGATAGCGCCGAGTTTGCCATCCACCACGTCTTCTTCACGGAGGATCGAATCGATGAAGCTGTCGATCGTGGGGCTGTCGTTCTTGTGGAGGTGTCGCGTAAACGCCGCCTCCACCACCGCATCGTTGGCGAAGGCCTGGTTATAGAACACCGCGGCCATGAGCCGTTTGGTGCCCGCCAGGGTCGCTGGGTTGAGCCCCAGCAGCAGTTCGCGGGTCAGCGGCGGCCCGCCTGTGCGCTTCTGCGAATAACCCGCGCTATCCACCAGCACCAGGCGGTTCACCTTATCCGGATATGCCAACGCAAAATCCATCGCGACCCAGCCGCCCAGCGAATTACCCACCAGCGTGGCTTTCGGGATTCCCAGCTTCTTATAGAATGCGTTCAGAAAGTCCACCAGCGTGCCGACGCGATAGTTGATTGGCGGTTTGTCGGATTCGCCAAAACCAACCTGGTCCGGCACCCAGACGTGAAACTTGCCGGCCAACGCCGGCACAGTCGGGCCCCAGTTGGTACGGTCTCCGCCCAGGCCGTGCAGCAGGATCACGTCTGGCCCGGCGCCGGCTTCTTGATAGTAGATTTTCTGGCCGTAAATCTCTACGTTCTTGGTGACAGCTTCCTGCGCCCAGGCCGTCGCGGCCAGCAGCCAAACCCACACGATGCGTCTAAACATTTCCGATCCCCTCCGGCTGTTCATTGTACCCCGTGGAGTGCGCTATATATTTGGACGCGGCGATGCGGCGATCCGTGGGCCTGGCCATTTGGTTGGCAGGCGAAAGCGCCTGCCCCGCATAGCAGCACAGCCGGAACCAAAACAAGAGGCGTTCCCCCTGGCTTAGTATGGTTTGTTGTTCGAGGACAAACTCTACGAAAAAGGAAACGCCATGAATGATTTTTACCGCCAAGTATGAGGCTGAATTGACGGGAGTGCTATCGGGCTTCGATCGTCTCGTATTTCGCGGCTCGGTATGGAAAAACCAACTCAGTGGGATGAAGGGCTATTTGCGGGCTTACGGTCTGGGCGCCAAGGACTTCGGAAGGCATGCGGAGCAGATCTCCAAACGGATGACGGAAGCCTCGCTGGCGCCGCTGATTGCAGCCGGCCGCCAGGTGCGCTACTTAAATTCTGGCAAAGACAACAAGCAGCAGATCGCCCTGGAGATTGCCGCCCGGGATGGCATTGTGGAAGGGCCGATTTGCGCGCTCACGGCCGTGGAACTGTGCCGCAGTTACGCCATCAAAGTCAATCCCGACACGCACCTGCCGGAGTTGGCGATCGCGCCACGCAAGTGTCTGTTTCTGTACCACTACTGGATGCATCCGGTGTTCGGCTTCATGAGTATTCGGCTGCAAAGTTGGTTTCCCTCTACCGTTCACATCTACCTCAACGGCCGGGAGTGGCTGGCGCGGTAGATGGATCGGGCCGGGATTGGCTCGACGTCACGACAACTGCTTCACCTGGGTCGAGCAGGTCACCGAAGCGCAGAAGTTGCTGCAGGAGCAACTGAAAATCAACTGGGCGCAATGCTTCGATGCCCTCGCCCAGCGGGTGCATCCGTTGTTGGCTTCCGAGCTGTGACTCCAATACCCCATGCGATATTTCTGGACCTGTCAGGACAGCGAATGGGCTACGGATTTCATGTTCCGGGACGGCGCTTAACTGCGCCGGCTGGTTCCCCGGCTGTTACATCTGGGGGTGGTCAGCTTCTCCAGCCCGGATGTGCTGCGTTTCATGGGCAAGAAGGTCACCCGACTGGGCAACGCGGCCGGCGGCCTCAAACTGCCTCTCGGCAGCGATCTCAAGATTCGCAGCAACGGGGCCCGCGTCAAGCACCGGCTGGGGCCGAATTCCATCAAACTCTACGACAAGGCGTTCGACGAACTGGGGCCGCGCGGCGCGCCGAAATCACGCGACCCAATACTTCTGTGTCTATCGCCGCACCTACGACCCCCACTCCACGTTGGATTGGCGACCGCTACGCCAAACCACTGCCGACATGCCTCTCCGCGCCCAAGTCTCTAACGCCGCCTTGAATCCTACCGCTGTGCACTGGCTACCGTCGATGACAGCAGCACACTGGAGGAACTAATTGCCCTGATTGAGTGCCGTCGCCGTTGGAAGGGCCAGTCGGTGCGCGCCCTCCAGCCCTTCGATCCCCAGGACCACGCCTTACTCCAGGCCGTGTTTCGCGGCGAGTTCCAGATCAACGGCTTGCGCAATCGGATCTGCAGCCTCTGCTCTACTCCGCACCGCTCAAGACCCCGGCCGAGCAACGCAAACGTTCGGCCGCGATCAGCCGCAAACTTCGCCTGCTCCGCGTTCACGGGTTGATTCGGCAAACGCTCCAGATCCCACCGCTACGGCGTCACCCGCAGGGGTCGTTTCATCATCAACGCTATTCTGTTGGCCCATCGCATCAGCGTCCAGCAGATCACCGCAATCGCCGCATGAACCCTAATTCTTCCCATCCCGAGAAGAATTGTGCGAGCTGTAATACCACGGCGGACCAACAGGTTGAGACCATTGGTGGAGAAGCACTCAGCCCACGGCGAGCTTGCTGGCGAGAATTGCCCCGAAACTTCCGGAACTATCGTGCGCAACCCACGTATTAGTCTGTAGAGGGTTCCATGAAATCTGTTTTGCGCAGGCTCGCGCGTTCGCCGATGTTTGCCGTCATCACTCTGATCACGCTGGCCATCGGCATCGGCGCGAATACCGCCATCTTCAGTGTCGTCAACGGCGTCCTGCTGAAACCGCTCCCCTTTCCGCATCCCGAGCAGCTCGTGGGAGTCTGGGAAACGACCCGGATCCCGGGCCTGAACGTGGTGAATGCGTCGCCCGCCACCTATTTCACGTTCCGCGAGGAGAGCCGCACTTTCCAGGACAGCGGCGCGTGGCGCAGCGATTCCGTCTCTGTCACGGGCAACGGCGAGCCGGAACGGGTCGACAGCCTGTCGGTGACCGATGGCACGCTCCCCGTCCTCGGCATTCAGCCTGTCCGCGGACGCTGGTTCACGCGCAAGGATGATGCGCCCGCCAGTTCGGAAACCGCGATGCTGACCTACGGCTACTGGCAGCGCAAATTCGGCGGCGACTCTACCGTCATAGGCCGCAGAATCATGATCGACGGCAAGTCGCGCGAGATCGTCGGCGTCATGCCCCAGAGTTTCCGCTTCATGGACCGCAAATTCGAGCTGATCCTGCCGTTGCAGCTCGACCGCGGCAAGACGTTTATCGGCAATTTCAGCTACCTCGGGATCGCACGCCTCAAGCCTGGGATAACGCTCGCGCAGGCCAATGCGGACGAGGCGCGTATGCTCCCGATGATGCAGCGGAAGTTCGCTCCGTTTGCGGGAATGAGTATGCAGATGGTGGAGGAAGCGCACTTTGGTCCGAATCTGCGTCCGCTGGCGGCGGATGTGGTCGGCGACACCGGAAAGATGCTGTGGGTGTTGATGGGGACCATCGGCGTTGTGCTGTTGATCGCCTGCGCCAATGTCGCCAACCTGATGCTGGTGAGAGCGGAAGGGCGGCAGCAGGAGCTTGCCATACGCGCCGCTCTGGGAGCGGGCTGGGCCCGCATCGCGCGTCAGCTTTTGCTCGAGAGCGTGACTCTGGGGTTGGTGGGCGGCGCTCTGGGCGTGGGACTCGCCTACACCGCACTCAAGGTGCTGGTCTCCATGGGCCCGTCGCTTCCACGACTGCAGGAAATCTCGATCGATCCACCCGTACTGCTGTTCACACTGTTGGTCTCGCTGGTGGCCGGCCTTCTGTTCGGCTTGATCCCGGTGTTCAAATATGCCGGCCCGCATTTGATGAGCGCCCTGCGCCAAGGCGGCCGCAGCATGAGCGAAGGCCGGGAACGTCACCGCGCGCGCAGCGTGTTGGTGGTCGTGCAGGTGTCGCTGGCTTTGGTCCTGCTGATCGGTTCGGGACTCATGATCCGCACCGTGCGGGCGCTGAAGCAGGTTCCGCCCGGATTCACCAGAGGCGATGAGATCCTCACGCTCAGTGTTTCCATTCCGGACGCGCAGGTACCCAAGCCCGAACAAGTAATCCGCACTTACAACACCATGATGGAGAAGGTTGCGGCGATTCCGGGCGTCACCACTGTCGGTCTTTCCAACTCCATCACCATGGACGGAGAGAACGACAACGATCCGATCTATGCCTCCGACAAGGTTTATGCCGAGTCGCAGATACCGCCTCTGCGACGTTATAAGTTCATCTCACCAGGCTTCTTTAAGACCATGGGCAATCCTCTGGTGGCCGGCCGCGATCTGACCTGGACGGATATTTACGAGAAGCGTCCGGTCGTAATGGTTTCCGAGAACCTGGCGCGCGAGCTATGGCAGGAGCCTGACGCGGCTCTCGGCAAGCAAGTCCGCGAGAGCCCCAAGGCGCCTTGGCGAGAAGTCATCGGCGTGGTGGGAAATGAGCGCGACGACGGCGTCAATCAGAAAGCTACAACCATCGTGTACTGGCCGATGTTGGTGGAGCATCTCTGGGACAAGGACCTGGAAGCCCAACGCGGCCAGATATTCGCCATACGAAGCACACGCACCGGGTCAGCAGGCTTTCTGAGCGAGGTCCGGCAGGCGGTGTGGTCCGTGAATCCGAACCTGCCTATCGCCAACGTGCGCACGGTCGAGGAGATCTACGATAAGTCGATGGCGCGCACTTCGTTCACGCTGGTGCTGCTCAGTATTGCGGCGGGAATGGCGTTGTTGCTCGGCCTCATAGGCATCTACGGAGTGATCTCGTATACGGTGTCGCAGCGCACGCGGGAGATCGGCATACGCATCGCTCTGGGCGCGCCACAACAGGCAGTGCGGCAAATGTTCGTGCGTCAGGGGCTCTGGCTGACGGCCATCGGAGTGGCATGCGGGATCGCCGCCGCCGCTGCGCTGACGCAGCTCATGACGACCCTGCTGTTCGAGGTAAGCCCGCTCGATCCGATCACGTATTGCGCGGTGTCGCTGGTTCTGGCTGCTGCGGCGCTGCTGGCAAGTTACATACCGGCGCGAAAAGCGACCACAATCGAGCCGGTGGAGGCGTTGCGCGTCGAGTAGAGTAGCGCACGGCGAGCTGACGTTCGCCGGTTGGCAGGCGAAAGCGCCTGCCCCACCTTCTTGTACAACAGTGCCACCAAGGCCTTTCGGGAAAATGTAGAAACTCGGGCGCTGAAGCGTGCGGCACGGGGCTATCCCCAGTATTCTTCGCCGGGCGCCAAATTCCGGCGCAGGAAGTCGGGGTTGATCTCCAAGCCCAGCCCGGGGCCGGCCGGGACTTTCAGTTGGCTCTTGCGAACTTCCGGCGGCTTAACGGCCATGGCTTCGATGTAGTGGTTGGGCCGCCCTAACTGGCTTTCCGAGCGGTAGAAATTTTGGATCGAGGATCCGAAGTGCGCGTTGGCGTAAGTCAGCACCAGCGAGCCCACGTTGTGCAGAGCCACCGGCGTGCGCGTCAGCGCGGCATAGTCGGCGATCTTCCTGACGCCCGTAAATCCGCCCGCAAACGCGAGGTCTGGATGCACGATGTCGACCGCCTGATTATCCAGGAAAGGCTTGAATCCGCGCACCAGTTCGAGCTTCTCTCCTGTGAGCAGCGGAATACGGGTGGATCTGCGTAGAGCCATCCAGGCTTCCGAGTAGGGCGGATTCAAGGGGTCCTCGATGAACAGCGGATTCATCGATTCCACAGCCTTGGCCACGGCGATGGCGCTGGGCGTATCCAGCTCGTTGTGGCAATGCACGGCGATGTCGATATCGTCACCGAGGGCTTCCCTAGCGTTATTGAAGCCACGCGATACGTTACGCAGTTGGACGCGGTCCAATGTCGGCGCAAAGCGCGCCGGCGGGACGCCGATCACGGGATCGATGTTGCATTTGAAAGCATCGAAACCCTCCGGCATTTCCTTCACCCACTGCGCAAAGGCGCGGCAGGATGCGGGGTCGAGCAGGTCCAGGCCGACGCCGTGCGAATACATCCGGATGGAATCGCGGAACGGGCCGCCGAGCAGCGTGCTCACCGGCAATCCGGTGATCTTGCCGGCCAGATCCCAGAGCGCGATATCGATGCCGCTGATGGTGGGAATATGCGCCATGTAGGTGTGCATCAAGGAGGTCAGATTGTGGAAGTGGACCTCGATGGTGAGCGGGTCTTTGCCGATAAGGTATGGCTGCATGGTTTGAATTCTGGCGCGCGCCATGGGCCCGGTGGCGCCGGCCTCGCCGTAGCCGGTCAAGCCGCCATCGGTATCGATGCGAATCAGGCAGTTCCCGGCGATGTTGCGGATCTCCATCGCCTTGATGCCGGTGATCTTGACGCGGTTCAGGTGCGGCTGAGCCAGAGCGCGGAAGCGTGTGAAGGCTGCGCCTGCCGGCAGCGTCAGGGCCAAGCGGAGCAGGTCGCGGCGAGTCCAACAGCGCATAAGACAACCCCTGGATTTGAACAGTAACACAGGGCGGGTAGGCGAGCGTAGCTCGCCAACATCGACCAAATGCGTCGATGTTACGAAGGGGCGAGCGGGCGAGCGGGCGATCCGTATTCGGCACGCCAAAGTCGGTTGGCAGGCGAAAGCGCCTGCCCCACCACTGCCAGCTATGGCTGCAGGAAGCGCCGCAGCCGGAAGATCTCGATCAACGAAATGTAGACGTTCACGAGTCCCAGGCCGCTGACGGCGCCGCGCAGATAGGTGTTGTCCCAATACTGTTTCAACGGGGGCGTGAAAGACGAGAAGAAGTTCCGGTCCCAGAGCACCGACCAGGGGAAGAACAGCAGGAACACTCCCAACTCCAGGCAGAAAACGATGAAGATCAGCGCCGTCACTTTGTGATACCAGCGATAGCGCGGCTTGGGCGGTGGAACGGGCTCCCGCACGATCTCGCCGGTGGGTGGGAGCAGCGGGTCGGCGGTCATGATGCGGCTTCCAGGGCCGCGAACAACTCCAGTTGCGCGCCGGCCCACGGATCGAAATCCACCGGAAACAGGGAGCGGGCGCGTACCGGCTCGAAGCTCAGGCGGTGCAAAGGAGTGGGGCCGTGCTCTTCCAGCGCCTGGGCATGCTCGGGGGTGAAATAGCCTTTGTGGCTGGCCAGCCCGTATGCCGGGAAGACTTCGTCCCAGATCCGCATGCACTCATCCCGCCAGACCTTGGCGACGATGGAAGCGGCCGCGATGGCGTGGCAGCGGGCATCGCCTTTGATCAAGGGGCGTTGCGGAGTGTCGAGCGACAAGGGCATGGCATCGATGAGCAGAAAATCCGGCGCGGGCTTCAATTGCGCGACCGCCATTTCCATGGCCTTGCGGGAGGCTTGATAGATGTTGATGGCGTCGATGGTGGCCGCATCCACCGCGGCTACCGACCAGGCCACGGCCCGCTCACGTATGCGCTCAGCCAGCACGGTGCGGCGCTCGGGATCGAGCTGCTTGCTGTCGTTGAGGCCGCGCACGGGCCGCTCGGGCGAGAGGATCACAGCGGCGGCCACTACCGGGCCGAACAAGGCGCCGCGGCCCACTTCATCCACGCCCGCCACGTACTGGAAACCGCGCGTGCGGAGTTCGCGCTCCAGTGTTCCTTCGCAGCGAAATCGGGTCACCGGCGGCACGCAGGTCCAGCCGTTACTCGCGTTCGCGCAGACGCGCTGCTTTGCCCTTCAGCCCGCGTAGATAATACAGCTTGGCGCGGCGCACGCGTCCGGTGCGGACCACGTCGATATGATCGATCACCCTGGCATTCAGGGGGAAAATGCGCTCCACGCCCTGGCCGAAGCTGACCTTGCGCACCGTAATGCTTTCGCCCATGCCGGTGTTCTTGCGCGCGATGACGGTTCCTTCGAAGGCCTGCAAGCGTTCCTTGTCGCCTTCCTTAATGGTCACGTGCACGCGAATAGTATCGCCCGGCCGAAACTCGGGAGTGTCGGTGCGCTTGTTCTTGTTAATGAATTTCGTCAACAGGGGGTTGTTCATGGTTAAATCCTAATCTTATATTCTAGCGTGGCCGGGGGAGCCGGGGTTGGCAGGCGAAAGCGCCTGCCCCACTTTTCGGCTCAGCATTCGATCCTGAGAAGGTGTTCCGCGTTTCCATGCGCGATCCGCTCCCTATCGGCGCTGCTTACAGGCAACTGGTCCAAGAATGCCCGTGCCCGCGCCATCGATGCATATGGGTGGTCCGCTGAAAACATAATCCGGTCGACGCCGACTTGAAGCATCAGGTCGAGGAACGTCGACGTGAAGTTGAATCCGCTGAACGTGTAGTGCACATTCTCGCGAAGGTAGGCACTCATTGGGCGGTTAAGTTTCGTCATAGCCATCGGCATGACATCAAGTCTCTGCATCATGGAGGGCAATGCTTCTCCCATGTGGCCGATCACAATCTGGAGTTTTGAGTATCGATCGAATACTCCCCCGAGGATGAGGCGGATGATATGGATGGCAGTCTCGATGTGCCAACCCCAACCCGCGCCCGCGAGCATCTCAGTTACTATTGGCGAGAAACCTGTATACGATGCTTCAATCACCGGTCTCGGAGGCTGTGTGGGGTGGAGATAAATCGGAACGTTCAGCGCTTCCGCGCATTCGAGAATTGGCCAGAAGAACTTGTCATCGAGATAGCGTCCCCGGTTATGGCCATTTATGATCGCGCCTTTGAAACGGTGTTCACGGACCATCCGCTCCAATTCTGCGGCAGCGTTGTCCGGAGTTGCGGTGGGGAGCGAGGCAAATCCGGCGAAGCGCGCCGGATTCTTCTTGACTGCATCGGCGAGGAAATCATTGGCTTCACGGGCGAGCGCCATAGCGTCCGCCACGTCGATCTGCTCGGTACCGGGAGAAGTGAGCGACAGCACCTGCATATCAATCCTTGCCGCATCCATCTCCGCGATTCTTTTCTCGCCAACGTCGCAGAGCTGTTCAAAAATCTTTTCGGCGGCCGCTCCGAATTTCAAAGCTTGTGCTTTGAGTTCGCGCCCCGGACCTTCGAGGAAGCCCGGACTTGCGAAATGCTCTTCAAGAGTGATGGTTCGCATGGTGATTCGTGAATGTCAGACTTAGAACCCGCTTACCCTTCCCGATGAACCGCTCATATCCGCTTGAGGGGATGAATCCCAGCGGCCGAATGAGCCGTCGTTGGCAGGCGAAAGCGCCTGCCCCACCTGCCCCACTACAGCAGGTCGGGGCGCAGGCGCGCGGTTTTCTCGATGGCGGCCTGCCGCCGCCATTGGCGGATTTGTTCGTGATTGCCACCTAGTAAAATTTCCGGCACCTTCCAGCCGCGAAAATCCGCCGGGCGCGTATATTGCGGGCAATCTAGCACGCCCGCGGCATGCCCGGCTTCCTGAAACGACTCGAACACGGCGGACAACTCATTGCCCAGCACGCCGGGCAGCAGGCGCGCCACCGCATCCACCACTACCGCGGCCGCCAACTCGCCGCCGCTGAGCACGTAATTCCCTATGGACACTTCGGCATCGGCCAGATGCTCGGCCACGCGCTCGTCCACGCCTTCGTAGCGACCACAGATCAACAGCAACTCCGCCAGGCCGCTGAACCGATTGGCCAGCGTCTGATCGAAGAGCCGGCCCTGCGCCGAGAGCAGAACGATCTTCCGCTCCGCGCCGCGCTGCGGCAGGATCGACTCCGCCGCCAGGAAGACCGGCTCCGGCTTGAGCAACATGCCTTCGCCGCCACCGAAGGGCCGGTCGTCCACAGTCTTGTGCCGGTCGGACGTCCAGTCCCGCAAATTATGGATGCGAATCTCGAGCGCCCCGGAATCCCGCGCCCGTTTGATCACACCGTGCTCAAACGGTCCCTGGAAGAACGCCGGGAAAATCGTGAGCACATGGAAAATCACGCCTGGTTCAGTTCCTTCAATCCCGCGGGCAGGTCCACCAGGATGCGCCGGGCTTCGGGCTCGATGGCCACGCAAATCGATCGCGCAAACGGAATCAGCAGCCCGCCTGCGACTTCCAACAATCCGGAGCCTCCGGTCTCCTGCCAGCCGGTGACGAGGCCCAGAGACGCCCCGCTAGCTCGCTCCACCACTTCACATCCAATCAGATCCGACTCGTAATACTCACCCGGTTCCAGCGGCTGGCGCGCGCTGCGGGGAACGCGCACTTCGCAGCCTTCCAGCCGCTCGGCATCGGAGATGGTATCGACTCCACGGAATTTCAGAATCAGCCGGCTGTTGTGAAACCAGGCCGACTCCACTTCGTGAGGCGAGCCATCCGGGAAAAGGAAGACTTCGCGCAAGTTCTCGTAACGCTCCGGCTTGCTGAGGGGGACCGCCGTAAGCTCGCCGCGGTTGCCGCGCGCACGGCCCAGCACCGCGATGGCGATCCAGTCCCGATCCAGATCCGGGGGCGTGGTATCGACGCTCACTCCAGGATTTCCAGGGTAAACCGCCGATTCAACTTCATGCCGGCCGCCCCCAGGATGGTGCGGATGGAACGCGCGGTCCGGCCCTGCTTGCCGATCACCTTGCCCAAATCACTCTGGGCCACCTTCAGTTCGAGAACCGTGACTTGTTCTCCTTCCACGACTCGAACGGAAACTTCTTCCGGGATGTCCACCAGAGCTTTTGCGATATCCTCGATCAACTGTTTCATCACCCCGCCTCTCTACTGTTCCATCTCCATGGTACCAAAGGGGCGGGGTCCGCGGTCTTTATCCTAAGTACTACTCGTTCTTTTTGTTACACTTAACAGGCGTTTCAAGCTACCGGTTGGGCTACCGGCGCAGGGTTGTTCTTGATCAGACGTTGGACGGTGCCGGACACCAGGGCCCCATTCTTGGTCCAATACTCGATGCGCTCGTGTTTCAGGTCCACCTTGGCCGGGTTGGTCAGCGGGTTGTAGTGGCCGACTACCTCCAGGTTGCGGCCATTGCGGGCCCGCTCCTTTTCAATCACGACTACACGGTAGAACGGCTTTTTCTTGGCGCCAAAACGCGCCAGACGAATCATCAGCATTCACACTCCTAAGATGTTGGGTAGTTTCATTTTGCCCAGTTTCTTGCCCAGCAGCCCGCCGGAGAAGCTCTTCATCATTTTTCTCGCCTGCGAGTACTGTTTGAGCAACTGGTTCACTTCCTGCACGGTGGTGCCGCTACCTTTGGCGATGCGGCGCCGCCGGCTGCCATTGACAAGCATGTGGTTGGCGCGTTCCTGAGGAGTCATCGAATCGATGATGGCCACCACATGCGTGATTTCCTTCTCATCCACTTTGACGTTTTTGAGGTCCTTCAAAATACCGACCTGGGGCATCATGGACAGCACGGACTCGAGCGGTCCGAGTTTCTTAAGCTGGCGGATCTGGTCACGGAAATCGTCCAGCGTGAACTCGTTGTCGATGAGCTTGCGCTGCATCTCGACGGCCTGCTTTTTGTCGATGACCTCTTCGGCCTTCTCGATGAACGAAAGCACATCTCCCATGCCCAGGATGCGGGACGCGGCGCGATCCGGATAGAACGGCTCCAGCGCGTCGAACTTTTCGCCCACGCCCACGAATTTAAGCGGCTGTCCGGTAACATGCCGAATGGAAAGAGCCGCGCCACCGCGGGCGTCTCCATCCATCTTGGTTAGGATTACGCCGGTGATGCCCAGGCGCTTGTGAAACTCGTCGGCGGACTTCACGGCGTCCTGCCCGGTCATGGCATCGGCGACGAACAGGATCTCGACCGGCGAGAGCAATTCTTTCAACTGGTGCAGCTCCGCCATCAGCTCATCGTCGAGGTGCAGGCGGCCGGCGGTATCGACCAGCAGCACGTCGCGACTGGTGTTGACGGCTTCCTTGCGCGCGGCGCGGGCCAGATCGGCGGGCTGGGTCTCTTCCGGTGTGCCGGCATAGATGGGCAGATTGATGTCCCGCGCGATGACCCGCAACTGCTCGCGGGCGGCCGGCCGGTAAATGTCTACGGAAACCATGAGGGGCCGATGGCCGTTCTTGGACAGCCAGCGCGCCAGCTTGCCGGTGGAGGTGGTCTTACCGGAGCCTTGCAGGCCGGTGATGAGCACGACGCTGGGCGGTTCGTTGGCGAAGCGGAGCTTGGATTCGTGACTGCCGAGGACCTTGATCAGCTCATCGCGGACGATCTTGATGACTTGCTGCGAGGGGGACAGCGCCATGAGCACTTCCTCCCCCATAGCCTTTAGCTTGATGTTCTCGATGAGCTGCTTGACGACGCGGAAGTTGACGTCGGCTTCGAGCAGAGCGACGCGGATCTCGCGCAGGGCCGACTCCATGTTATCGGCCGTCAGCTTGCCTTCGCCGCGCAGGTTCTTGAAGACCCGCTGTAATTTTTCGGATAAATTGTCGAACATGGAAACCAGCGCGGCGGCGAGCTAAACGTCAGCCGGCGGCGCGCAACGATCTTTTTATTATACAGGAAGCGCAGATGCCCACACAGGAACCACAGATGCACACAGATGGACGCGTATAAATGGGGTGCGCTCGCATGCTTCTAAGCGCCGACGCGGCGGGCGACCGCGATCCGGTAAAGGGCGGAGCCGGTCTCCTTACGGCGCAGCGGTTCGCAGTAGGACTTCGCCGCATCCGCCGTGGACACATCGGTCACCAGAGCGAAGCTGTGCGGGCGCAGATAATCCGCAAGCCCGGCGGGGTCGAAGCCGAAAATGAAGGGCTCGCCGCCGCGGCGCACCCACGACTTCCAGCGGCGGGCTTCGCGGAATGTGACCGATCCATCGAGGGCGCCGCGATGCACGTAGCTGAAAATCACGAGGCTCTGCGGGGCCAGAAGGCGTGCCAGCATGCGGAAATTCTGGTCGACGGCGGCCGGGGTCAGATAGCTGACCACGCCTTCCCAGACAACCAAAGAAGTACGGTGCGTGTCGAAGCCGGCAGCGGCCAGCGCTTTTTCCAAATCATCGACTTCGAAATCGACCGGCACGAAGCGCACATTTTCGGGCAGGTGACCGAGCCGGGCGGTCAGGCGCTCGCGCTTGGCGTTTTGCGTGGCCGGATGATCGACCTCGAAGACTGCAACGCAGGCGGCCTCCGGCAGGCGGTAAGGGCGGCTGTCGAAGCCGGCGCCGAGGAGCACCAACTGGCGGGCGCCGGCGAGGATCGCGTCGCGGACGAGATCGTCGATGAGGCGGGTGCGCACCACGCCGGAGCTACGCGTGTACGGCCATCCGAAATCGAGCGCGCGAGGCACGAGGCGTCCGGCCAAAGGCCACCGGGCGAACGCAGCTACGGCGCGGAGCGGTCCTCGAAGCAATGCGGCGGCGTGAGGGTCGTCGAAGAGGCGGCGGTCGGGCGGCTCGGCGGTTTCGATGGCGCGAAAGAGGGCCATGTATTCGGCGGTGCGGCTGGGACGATCGCCGCTGCGGAATTGGTTTGCCGGTGGCTCGGGATGGGCGCGGGGCTGGGGCGGAGGTGCTGATCCGGCGGGCGGTTTTGGGGGATCTTCACGGTTCATGAAATGCCCTTATTTGCGGGTAGCATGATACCCGCATTTTTTGGCTTTGTTCGGTAATTTTGGTAGTGGGCTACTTTGAATTTTCACAGGTTGACGGTCCCGCCGAATCCGTGCAACGCTAGAGGCATGCCTAAGCGAATACGCAAAGACGCAGAACCCGACATGAACCAACTCGCCCAACATTCTATCAGAATGATGACGGAAGCGGCGGACGCGCCCAGACCCGAGCCGGTGCCGAAGGCAATTTCCCGCGTCATGGCCCAAATGGGTCGCAAGGGGGGCAAGATTGGCGGCAAGCGCCGCGCGGCCAACATGACGGAAGCCGAGCGCAGCAACGCGGCGGCGGCGGCGGCTAATGCTCGCTGGGCTAGGCGTCCTCCCCAGTCTGATCCTTCAGCGCGGTAGATACGCGTTCTCCAAGGCGCGGGGCACGATACAAACCGCGCCCATGCTTGGCCGCCTTGCCGGAAGCTACCATCCTGATCAATGCGCCCCGTAGCGTCTGGATATTTGGCGCGCCAATAGCCTTGGCGATATCTCCAACAGAGTATGCCCCGCCTGGCTGGCTTTGCAGAAAACTGATCACACGTTGCGGGATGCTGTCCGAGTATCGGTGTACCCTCTTCGACGGTGTTAATCCATGCGGCATAGGGCCTATGTCGATTGTTTCCATTTCATCAACGTGAGCGCCTTGCTCAGACGCGACAGACCTAGCCATCAATCGCTCGATTGCCGCGATTCCCGCTTCAGCGTCCGCTTTCACCTGCCTTAGGTCCGCTAAGACCGCTTCGTAATGGGCGTTCATTGGATATAGTTCTCCTGTTTTCCGACTTGACATTAAGCCGGTCACGGTAGTACGCTCCCAAATGGGAAGTGGGACCGGGGGGATTTGGACCCCCAACCACACGGATTCAAAGTCCGGTGCTCTGCCTTTGAGCTACGGCCCCGTGGGAAAATGCAAAAAGGGCGTTACGCCCCTGTTCGGGGCGCTGGCGCTCTCATGTATATCACCACCTCGACTTTCCCGAGTTAGCGGGCGGTCCTTGGATCTTGGCTTTCGACGGGCGTTTGATCCATAGACCGCCTTTCTCGTTTCAACCCAACTCTACCAGACCAACATGATCCCGTCAAGGGGTTTTTGATCGCATTACATTATAGCCATAAGTATCAAACTAACATCCTAGTTTTCAATTAGATACACGAGTCCATGAAGCCGTGTAGTTCGTGCGGAGTGTAGCAGTAATTGGCGTCTCTATGTGTTCCGAAGTGGTAGGGCGGCTGGGATTCGAACCCCTTGATGACACCTAAAAAAAGTCCCACGATGCCGTCGTTTTCTGCTTGACAATGCGTAAGCGGTAATGCATACTATAGACATGAACCGCCTCACCAGTGAACAACGCGCCGCCGTCATCACCTGCCTGATTGAAGGCAATTCTGTCCGCTCCACTGTCCGTATGACGGGCGTAGCGAAAAAGACCGTTCTCCGCGTCCTGATCGAAGTAGGCGCGGTGTGCTCAGACTATCAGGACCGCGTTCTCCGAAACCTGAACACGGAACGGGTGCAGATCGACGAGATGTGGCAATTCGTGTACTGCAAAGAGAAAACCGTAACGCCCGCCATCGAAGAGAAGAACCCCGGCGCTGGCGATGCGTGGCTTTTTGCTGCTATCGACGCCGATAGCAAGCTGGTCATCAGTTGGATGGTCGCAGACCGAAACAAGGCGAATGCAAGGCGGTTCTTGGGGGACGTTGCAGGACGGCTCTCCAAGCGCGTACAGTTGACCACAGACGGTCACAGGATGTACTTCAAGCCGGTCGTACAGGCTTTTGGCGGAATGATTGACTACGCGCAACTGGACAAGATTTACGGCCCCGATAGCGAAGGCGAGAAGCGCTACAGCCCCGCCGCTTGCTTAGGAGCAAAAAAGAACGTGATGTGGGGAGCGCCGGATTGGGACCACATCAGCACCAGTTATGTCGAGCGCCACAATCTCAGCGTCCGTATGACGAATCGGCGATTTACCCGGTTGACGAATGCTTTTTCCAAAAAGATCGACAACCACGCGGCGGCGGTTGCGCTAGGGTACTTCGCCTACAACTTCATCAAGATTCACCGCACGCTGCGCACAACACCTGCGATGGCTGCTGGTGTGACGGATCGGTTGTGGGAAGTGGCCGACCTAGTTGCGCTATGGGAAGCCACAGAACAGCGACGGGCCGCTTAGATCATCACTTCCATATCAAGGCCACTCGCCACTAGAAAATCGTAGTCGGCGTTTACCATAGATTCCGCGTCCTTGACGTTGCGCACCGGGTGATACACGCATTGCATCTCTATTCCTATAACACTGGAAACTATTTCTTTGATTGCCCCGCAAGCCACGCTGAGATCTTCTCGAACGTAAGAAATGTCTTTTCTTTTTCCATACGTAGCTATACCATATGGTTGGCCCGCTGGAGTGCGAATTCTATAGCCTCCGACAAATGCCTGTACTTTGCCAGTCTTTTCGAGCGCGCTCTTGACCGCTTGGGCGACTTTTTCGCCTCCCCCTCTATAGACTGTAACTTCAGACATAATGATCGATACATAGAGTGTGTCCGATGGCTTATTTGCGGCACTAACAGTATTTTCGCCGATGAATGCTACCATAGACTTAGTTCGATCTATATTATTTGACGAACGGTCGCCTAACGTGGCTTGGTGCGGCGGCACATTAATTACTGGTGGAATAATAGATGCCTTAAGGGGACCTGCACCTGGTTGCTCGTGTTTCGGTGAAGCATTGCTACCGGACGGCGGAGATGGCTCTAGCTTAGGAGCCGGTGGTAGAGGCGTGGCTACGGTCGGCGGGTGCGAGATAAGGAGCGCTGGAACTGGAGGGGTTGGGAACTTGAAAGTCAACTGTGATGGTGATACAAGCAAAGCCCTCAATGGTGTCTGATAGATTCCCCACACGGCTAGGGCTGCGCATATGGCAACAACAAAGGCTAAGACAGCCCGACGCATAGCCGGATTAAAATTTGGTCGAACGAACGGCTGTAAGGTATTGGGATTTACGAGTTCGCGAGTCACGACTTTTTCTGATGATCCCGCAAATTTGTAAAGAAAAAAGAATCCAGCAATCAGCACACCACACGCGAACCAAATGGAATCAATAAATCTGAACGCATGGGGAAGGAAATTAAACACGTCCATTGCCGTTTCCCCCCGCGATATTTGGTCCAACACTCTCAACAAGATGCCAAACGCGCCGTATCCTACGCCTACCTGCCCGGCCCGAACAAACCCCGGCCTTCTTTTGCCACGGGGTTCTAGGGACGGCGCAGTATCGAGAATGCTCATATCGCGCGTCGCCGTTTTCTGCGATCAGCCACGAATCTATGGTAGCATATGCGCTTACGCATACGGCGCGCCACGCTAGGCGCTTTGCGCCGCAAAGGGCTATTTGAAAGTAGCCCACTACCGTAATTTTCATGGTTTGGGCGGCGTTGCATCGGCACCCCAAGAAACAGGAACCGCCGGGTCTGATGAGCGCGCGGCCGATGTACTGAGGGTGTCGAAAGTGTCGAATTGTGTCGAATATGGGAGCGGGCACCGCTGGTTGGCAGGGTGACTGACTGGTTTGACGAACAAAGCCCATTGTATTGATAATAAATTATTTGTATACTCTGGCGACGGGTTTGGGCGTTTTGGGGGATTTGGGTCGATTGCAGCGCGTCCGGCCGCCGGCGGCGGGAGAATATTTGCAGGAAGCCAGTTTTGTTCGTTTTTTGCGGGCGGATTTTCGGATTGCGATTTTGGAGACATGTCGGCTCTCCTCAATACCAGGAGAGCACGAGGCGAGGAGGGAAGGGGCGGCCATATCTTGCAAGCCGTTCAGGGGATGGAGGGTTTTCTGTGATCTTCAGGGTGAACGGCGATTGTGCAGCCTACCTTTCGCACGCGGGGAATGCTCGACGGGCGGTTTGAGGATCCAGACTCGAGGGCCCTTGAACTATGGCACCGGGTGCTATAGGATGTAATTAGGCGCAGGCGTGCGAATCTTCAAATCCAGATGGTTTCAGCGCTTTGCCCGAAAAGAAGGAATTGCGGATGCGGTCTTGCGCGATGCTGTTGCTCGGGCCGAGAAAGGCCAGATCGATGCCGACCTTGGTAGTGGGGTCATCAAACAGCGGGTCGCCAGACCAGGGCAGGGAAGATCGAAAGGTTATCGGACCATCATCCTTTTTCGGCGAGGGGCCAGAGCATTCTTCGTGTTCGGGTTCGCCAAGAGCCAGCGAGCGAACATCAATGACGCTGAGGAAGGGCAATTCAGAGAAGCCGCGAAGCACGTGCTAGCGTTGACGGAGAAGCAACTCGCCGAGCTGTTGAAGAGGGGCGATTTTTTGGAGGTGAACAGCGAATGAGCAAAAAGTATCGAAGCGATGCGATGGCGGCCATCCATGAGACCATGGAGGCCTTGCACGACGTTGGGGCCATCGACAAGCAGACGATGCGGCGTTTCGACGATGCCTGCCTTACGCCTATCAGACCTTTGAAGCCGGAAGAGATTAAAGCGATCCGGGAGCGAGAGCACGTCAGCCAAAGCGTTTTCGCGAACTATCTGAATGTGACGAGCAGCCTAGTGAGTAAGTGGGAGCGCGGGAAGAAGCGGCCTTCTGGGGCGTCGCTCAAGCTGCTATCGCTGGTGGAGAAGAATGGGCTTGGCGCGGTGGCGTAGGGGCCGCTGAAGGCGTCCGGATCGGTCGCAATGACGGGGGACGCTCTTAACCGCATTTCCGCGTGCTCTTTTGAGCGCCCAGTTGGATCGGCAGCTCATCCAGTTGAAGGCCCGCTCTTGGCGTACCGTCGCGTGGGATAGCGATTCTGTAGTATGGGTCCAGCTCTATCGTGCGCGGATACGGCCCTACGCGGCCACTTGGGGCAGCAGATGTTTCAACTCCACCTGGCTGTAGCGACGAATTCATCCATCGGCCGGAGGGCTCCGGCGCGGATGGCGTTCTCGATGGCTCGTTCCCGATCGGGTTGCAGCGTGATCGTCATGTTCGGCCTTTCCCGAACGGGATTTGCCCCAGTCTATCGCGCGGGTACCTGGGTGAATCTTAATACCCATGATAGCGTCCTGGTCGCCGTTTTTTTTCTCGGGGCACTCTGGCCGGTCGACCAGCGTTACCAGAATTGGTACGATGGCCTGTGAATCCGGCGCTCAAGCGCGTGAACGAAAAAAAAGGGGATGGCGCGTGAAAAAGAAGAGTATTGGATCGTCCTTCGATGGCTGGCTCCGCGAGGAGGGCATCTACGACGAAGTCACAGGGACCGCCATCAAACGCGTTCTCGCCCGGCAGGTTGCGGCCGCGATGAAAGAGAAGGATATTTCCAAGGCGGAGATGGCGCGGAGGATGCGCACCAGCCGGGCGGCGCTGGACCGGCTGCTTGATCCTGAATATGCTGCGGTCACGTTGGCCACGCTGCGAAAAAACGGCGGCGGCGGTAGTTGCGGCTGGAGCTTTGGTAGAAGGGATCGGTCCGCTTGCGGTGGATTGGTCAGCAGTGAACGGAATCGGAGAAAGCATATTCTATTACAAATACGCAATTTCTATTACAATAGAGCAACGTCGGTATGTGTCGGCCAAGCGAACCCGAGCGGCCAAGTTTTAGTTCAGAAAACGAACCAAGTGAGCCCCAATCATAGATTCGCCAGGGTGTGGATCGTGCGGTGTCCGAGACGCGGAACCTACAAAGCCAATGGGTGTGATTTTCATATCAGAAAATGTCCGCACGAGGGTAGCCCGGGTTGCCGTGATGATGTTTCATGAACGGTAGGTTTCGGCCCCAGGGCGAACTGGCCCTGTCGCTGTCGCGCTGTTTTCCAAGGAAGATGCGTTAGGATATCTTTTCTCTTGACATCAGCTATCGAGGATATGGTAAGATATCCCCGTGGCCAGAGATGTCTTGAAAGTGCGCAAGGTCGGAGGAACCCTGGTCGTTACCCTGACCCAAGGCGTGCTCGAAGAGGTTCCGCTTGCGGAGGGGGACCGCGTCCTCATTGAAGCGCTCCCACCACGACGAATTCTCATTTCCAAGGAGGTGCCAGACGTGCCCAGTACCCGCCGTATCGAACTCGAACTCCAGATACTGGAGGCTAAGCGCGAGTCTTTTGAGTCGCAGATGGCCTATGCAGTTGCCGACTATAATTTGAACGGATCGCAGGGCGACAGCGAATATCTTGATGGTAGCCTCAAATATCTGACGTCGGAGCGAGACAAAATCGCCGTCGCTATCGCCGAGAAGAAGCTGGAGCTCTTCGAGCTCCAGGGTGCGTGAAATTCGCTTCGCCCCACGGGGCCCTGTGCCGGGCATACCGAGATGCGGTCGGGTTGTTTCGCGCTCTCGGCAATGGCTGGCCGCGAACCCGACCGAGGTGCCGCAGGCAAGTTGGCTAGCAATTATTCCAGGTTTCTGCTCAGATATTCAAGAATCTCCTGACCGCGCGCCCGGATTTCAAGAAGGATTGGTTTGGTGAGCAGCGTGTAGTCTTGGCGCGAATGAACCTTGCGAGCTTCCAGCAGGGTGCTCCTCAGATTGTCATTGCATTGCTGAGCCAGCAGCATCTGGTCGTAGGTCTGGATCATCGCGACTCCCTCACCCGATCAATAGGCCAGCAGGCGTTCCATCTCGGCGATCAGGTCTTCCACTTGCGGCAAGATCGCTTGTTCCACTTGCGGCTGATAGGCGACCCAGGTGTCCAGGGCGGCTACGCGGCGGACGGGGGCGTCCAGGCTGTCGAACAATTCGTCGGCGATGCGGGCGGCGATTTCGGCGGCGTAGCCGAAGGAGAGGCAGTCTTCGTGGGCGATGATCACCCGGTTCGTTTTTTCCACCGACGTGCGGATAGCGTTCCAGTCGAATGGCGCTAGCGAGCGGAGGTCGATCACTTCGACGGTGATGTCCGGGTTTTTTCGCTCGACTTGCAGGGCGGCTTGTTGCGATTTCTGCACTAGCGCGCCGTAGGTGATTACCGTGAGGTCGTGGCCGGGCTTTACGATTCGGGCGCTGCCGAAGGGGATGGTGTAATCGGCGCCGGGGTGCGGGGAGCGGTTGTAGGGTTCGCGATAGAGGCGCTTGTGCTCGAGGAACATCACCGGGTCGTCGCAGCGGATCGCGGTGCGCAGAAGGCCGCACGCATCGAGCGCGTTTGACGGCATCACCACGCGCAATCCGGGCAGGTGTGTGAAGGCTACTTCGCCGCACTGGCTGTGGTAGATGGCGCCGCCGTTCAGGTATCCGCCGATGGGAACGCGCAGCACGAGGGGGCAGGCGAAGCCGCCATTGGAGCGCCAGCGCAGGGTGGCCATCTCGTCGCGAATCTGCATCATGGCGGGCCAAATGTAATCGAAGAATTGAACTTCGGCCACGGGCTTGAGGCCGCGGGTGGCCATGCCGATGGCGCGTCCCACGATGGCGGCTTCGGCCAGCGGGGTGTTGAAGGCGCGCTGTCCGCCGAATTCGGATTGCAGGCCGTGGGTGACCTTGAATACGCCGCCCTTACCCTTCACTTCCGACAGGCTTTTTTCGCGGCTGCAATCCGCCACATCCTCGCCAAAGGCCACGATCAGCGGATCGCGACGCATTTCCTCGTGCAGCGTGGCGTTGAGCAGATCGACCATGGTCTTGGGCTCGCCGCGGAACTGCGCGGGCGTGCGGAACTCTTCGGAAGAGGGATCGATCTTTTCGGAGTACAGGTGCCGCATGGCGGAATCGCGCGGGGCGGGATCGGCGCGCAGGGCGTGCTCGGTGGCATCGTGCACTTCATGATCGATTTCGAGCGTGATGCGGCGCAACGCGTTCTCGTCGAGCACGCCCTCGTCGAGCAGAAACCTGGGGAAGCGCGCCAGCGGATCGCGGGCCTGCTCGGCCTGGCGCTCGGCGGGAGTTTTGTAGAGGCGCTCGTCGTCGGAGAGCGAATGCGAGTAGGGGCGGATGACGTGGGCGTGGACCAGCGCGGGACCGCGCCCTTGCCGGCAGCATTCGACGGCCGCCTGCATGGCTTGATAGGAGGCCAGGAAGTCGCAGCCATCCACTTCCTGCTGGAAGAGTCCGGGGAAGCCGGCGACCAGTGCGGAGATGTTCCCGCCCGCAGTTTGCGCTTCGACCGGCACGGAGATGGCGAAGCCGTTATCCTCGATCAGGAAGACGAGCGGCAGGCGCCTGAGGCATGCCGCGTTCAAAGATTCCCAAAACTCGCCTTCGCTGGTAGAGCCCTCGCCGCCCGCGACCAGCGTAATATCGCCGCTGTCCGGCTCCAGATAGCGGTTGGCCTCGGCGCAGCCCACCGCATGCAGGAACTGCATTCCGGTGGGCGATGAAGAACTGACGATGTGGAGTTGGGGGTGGCCCCAGTGGGAGGGCATCTGGCGGCCGCCGGAAGCGGGGTCGTCCGCGGCGCCGACGGCCTGGAGCAGCATTTCGTAGGGCGTGACACCCAGGGTCAGGCACAGCGCACGGTCGCGATAGTAGGGGTAGATCCAATCGCGGCCGGGGCGCAGGCACATGCCCGCGGCCACTTCGACCGCTTCGTGGCCGGCGCCGCTGATCTGGAAGAAAATGCGATTCTGGCGCTTGAGGACGATCTCGCGGTCGTCCAACCGGCGGGCCGTTTGCATGATGCGGAAGGCGGCGATGAGTTGCTCGGGATCGAGCCCCTGCCACTTTTCGACGGCGGCGGACCGGGTGGTGGTCACAGTGGCCAAGACGGCATCCCTCCCTACCCGTTAGTTTAGCGGAGCTTGCGCCACGGGAACAGGTTTATTATGCGCAACTGCAGGAGGGAGCGCAAGGGCAGACGGGGGGTGGGAATCAACCTGTGATCCGGCTCGGCAGACAGCGAACTGGGTGCCGGCTGAAAGCCGGCGGCTGCGGCGAAGTGAAGTTCGCCGTTGGCGGGCGAAAGCGCCTGCCCCACCCCAGTGATCAACGGTGCCACCAGGGCACTCTTCTCTTCGAGAAAATGTAGAAACTCAAGACAGCGAACTGAAGTTCGCTGCGGCACGCTAAAGCGTGCGCCACGCCGGGACTGAGTTTGCCACGGTATTTTGGTGGATTTTTGGGGTGCGCACGGCGGTGGCGAGGACAACGAGGGCCGCCAGATACAGCAGACCGCCGGCCAAAAGGGTCTGGACGAGTCCAAGATAGATGGCGCACAGGAGCGCTCCGGCAGAGCCCAGCACGCTGGCCGCGGCGTTGAGCGACCAGGCCCAACGGACGGACGGCTTATGCCATGCCTCCAGGCGCTTGAGCCCGGTGGGGAACGGCATCCCCATGAAGAAGCCGGCGGGGGCGATGAGGGCGCCGGTGATCAGGAATTTTAACGGCAGCGGCAGACCCACGCCGGCCGCCAGCAGCGGTGTCACGACGGCCGCCAGCAGCGCGACGAGTACGGCGATCAGAGCGAGCGCGCGGAATAGGCGGCGGGGGTCTTGCCCTACGATTCGCCGGCTGAAATAGCTGCCCAATCCGCTCGAAACCAGCATGGAGAAGATCACCACGGTGAGGGCGTAGGTGGGGTGTCCGAGGAAGAGCACGAACTTCTGGATCAAGGCGACTTCGATGAGAATATAGCCGGCCCCGATGCAGAGAAAATAAAGCAGGAACCAGAGCACGCCCTTTTGACGCGGCAAGCGAGTACGCAAGATTACGGGGGGCAAAGCCAGGATAATCGCGGTCGCGAGGAGGCTGATGGCCATCAGGGTGTAGAGCACCGGCACCGCGCCGTTGATCTTGTAATCTGCCGACTTGCGCGATGCATGGGCGAGGAATGACAGAATGTCGCGCGGCTGCACGGTATAGAAGAAGAACGGCTGGTTGTCCCCGACCGGCGAAATATCATACTGATAATTTCGTTGGTAGGCAGCCGGATCGGAGCTGCGCAGCAGATCGGTGAATTGGTTCGGGATGCGCTCGTCCGGCAGGTAGACCGGCTGCATGTTGGCCGCGACGAAGGCGGCGCGCGCGCGTTCGATATCCGCGGCGCTGAAGGGCTTGCGGGAGATCAGGATGGTATCCCTGGCGCCCCAACCGGCGACAGAGCCTTCGCGGCCTACGATCACGTGACGCCAGGATTCTGACTCACCGAGCTGCGGCAGGGCGGCCATGGCCAGCGAGACCAGGCGCAGAGATTCGCGGGGCGGGTCGAATCCCCAGCGTGTAAAGGCGGCCATGCCGTCTGCGGTGAGGTGTGCCAGGTAATCGCGGAAGGCATCCGTCGTGTAGAGATTGTTCTCCGAGAGGGCGAAGGCGCCGGCGGCGGTGGAGGCCCAGGTATCCACGAGGGTGGCCTGGACGACCTGATATTTCTCGTGGCTGCGGCGCACGAAGCTGCGGCCGTCTTCCACGAAGATGCGCACTTCAGGACGGAGATAGATGCCGCGGCTTTGGGCCACGAAGCGGTCGCGCATTACGGTGTTGGCGATGATGGGATTGATCTCGACGCCGGTGATGTCGCGGCTACCGGAAGCCAGCGCGCGGGCGATGTCCCAGCCGCCGCCGGGGCCGATGATCAGGGTCCGGGCGCCGGGGCGCAGCGCATAGGGCAGGGCCGGGCCTTGCTCCAGCAGGTCGTGGCGCTCGCGGGCAGTGAGGTGCGCGAAATCGAAACTGGCGATGCCGGTGGAGGCATCCGCATCGATGAAGATGGAATAGTCGCGCACGGCGATGCGCGAGAAGCTGTTCCACTGCACGAACTCCTCGTGCTTAAGCGTCTGGCCCTTGGCGTAGCGGATGGTAAGGAGGCCGTTGGTGCCGTTGTAGAACACGAGCGCGAACAGGCCCAGCGCCAGGGCCACGCTGACCGCGCGCAATTTGACGAAGCCGGCCATGGTGTGCCAGATGGCGCCCGCGGTGGCGAACAGGACGGCGACGAGGATCACGGTGTTGGTGCCGCCGAAGTAATTCAGGAAGGGAACCAGCAGCAGGCATCCGGCGGCGGCGCCCAGGAGATCGAAGAAATAGACGCGGTCGATGCGCTCGACGGTTTCCGAGATGGCCAGGGAAACGATGGCGCCGGCGACGAAGAAAGGCAGGGCGGTGGGGAAGTAGACCAAGGCCAGTCCCCAGACAGCGGTCTGCGCTTTCTGGGCGACAACTACGCCTAGCGCGGCCATCACGAGCATGGAATTGCACATACTGAGATAGCCGAGTTTCCGGAACAGGGGCGCTTTCCAGCCGGCGACGATGTAGGAGAAGACGCCACCCACGCCCAGTCCGAAGAGGGCGATGGAGATGGCCAGGAACGCGAAATGGTAGTAGAAGACCACCGAGAAGATGCGGGTAAGGGACAACTCCAGCAGCAGGGTTGCCAGGGTGGTGAGGGCCACGCCGAGATACAGGTGGGGCCAGGGGACGGAAGAGCGTGGAGAAGAGGACAAGATACTATTTTAGAATGGTCTGATGGATCATGTCAGTGACGAACTCGTGCGGATCGTGGATTCCGCCGAACCTGTTTTTCGGCAGGTCAGCGAGGAAGATGGCGGGAAGCCCGTCCTGGCTGGCGGATGGTCGCGCAAACAGGTGCTCGGTCATCTGATCGATTCGGCATCGAATAATCACCAGCGGTTTGTGAGAGCCGCGCTGGCGGATTCGCTGGATTTCCCGGCTTACGATACGCCGGGCTGCGTCGTGGTGCAGGCGGTCGATAGCGCGAGCTGGGGGATGCTGGTGGATCTTTGGGTGAGTTACAACCGCTATCTGGCGCATGTGATCCGGCGGCTGCCCGCGGCCAAGCTGGGAGTACCGTGCCGCGTTGGCTCGCATGCGCCGGTGAGGCTTGCCTACCTGGTGGAGGATTACGTGCGGCACCTGGTGCATCACCTCGATCAGATTGGCGCCGCGGGATCGTGACGGTGTTGCCAGCGGCTCCAACTGACGACTCCCAGCTCGGGTTGCGGCGGATCGGGCAGCATGCAAAGGAACTCGAGTTGGTTGCCGTCCGGGTCGTGGAAGAAGAGCGAAGCGGCGGGCATCCAGGCCAGCACTACCGGCTCTTCGGTGGCGTTTCCGGCGAAGTCGCACGGGGTGACGTTGGCGGCGCGCAGCCGGGCGGGCGCGACGAGCAGGTCCGGAAGATCCACGGTAAAGGCCAGGTGCAGCTTTATTTGCAGCGGACCGGTGCCGACTTCCCACAATCCCAGCATGGATTTGCCTGGGCCACCGATCCAGTAGAAGGCGACTTTGCGGTCGGGGAAGACGCGGGCGAGCGATAGTCGCAATACGTCGCTGTAGAAGGCCATGGAGCGCGGGAGGCTGGTGACGGTGAGATGGGTTTCGAAGAGGGCACGGATGGGGATCATGACTGCGGGCCAAGCCACGGATTCAGGACTACGATGCCGCAATCCTCGAAGTCGTGAATATTGCGAGTGGCGATAAAGGCACCACGCGAGAAGGCAATCGCCGCAATCTGCGCGTCGAAGTCGGAGATTGGCCGTCCACTGGTGCGGCGTTCCGCTGCAATGCGCGAGAAGGCCGGGGCGGCTTGCTCATCAAAGGGTAGAATGCGGCCGGCAAACTCTACGTTGAGCATGGAGTCGATGTCCGCCTGTAGCGCGGCGCGGCGCCTCCCGGCGGGGAGTAGCCGGACTCCATACAAGATTTCGGCCTGTGAAATGGTTGTGATGAATAGCTGCTCCCGCGGATGGACCGCCATCCACGACAAAACCAGGGCCGAAGGCTTGGGCTTCATCACCTCCGAAACGACGTTCGTGTCCAGAACGATCATTCGTCGAAACTGGGCGGCTCGCGCAGCGGTTGGCGCGGGTACTCGGGCAGTTCCACCCCTCCCAGATGGGCAAACCTCGCGCGAATAGCGTCCGCCAGATTCGGTGGGTTCCGTGGCTGTTTGGCGAGCGCGCATTTCAAGATGTCGCGCGCTTCGGCCTCCATGGACTGGCCATGCCTGGCGGCGCTGGCGCGCAGGCGGGTTTTGGTCGCTTCATCGAGGCGGCGTATTGTGATGCTGGCCATTAGTCAAATGATAGCATTGCTATCACTCAATCGGAGTCTGCCGCGTCACCAGCGCCTTCAAATTTCGCCCGCAGATCATGCTGGCTTGAAGCTTGTCGCCGCCGGGGCCTTGCCAGTGCGTTTCGAGGCTGATGTAGCCCTGATAGCCATCCGCGGCCAGCGCGTGGATTTGACCTTTCCAATCGATGGCGCCTTCGCCCAGCGGGCCCCAGACGGGACGGTGGCCCTCCACACGGCAATCTTTGGCGTGCACGTGCGCGATGCGATTTACCGGCAGGCGGCGGTAGCCATCCGGATAGGGTGTCTCTCCGGATACGTATGCATTGGCCGGGTCCCAGACCACTTTCAAATTCGGATGGTTCACGGCTGCGAGGAGGCGCGCGGTTTCTTCCGCCGTTGCGATGTTGCAGGCGTGCTCGTTTTCTAGGCCGATGATTCGCTCGTGGGGCGCGGCTTGGGCGGCGAGATGGGCGAGATGATCGAGGGCGCGCGCGATGCGGTCGAAGCACGCCTCCGGCTGCACCGAGCGCCAGTACGAGAACACGCGGATGATGCTAGCTCCGGTGCGTTCGGCGATTTCGAGGGCGCGTTCGGCCAGGCGGGGCTGGTCCTCGAAGGTGTGGCGGGAGGCGAACACGTCTTGTTGGAAGCGCTCGTCGATTTCGCCAGAATCCGGCAGGACGCACTTAAGCAGCGGCGAGGCGATGGACACGATTTCGAGGCCGTGGCGCGCTACGATTTCCGCGGCACGGTCCAATTCGGGGTTCGTCAGATCGATGACGTTCTTGCCGAAGACCATGCGGAGTTCGGCGCCGGTCATGCCAAGTTCCGACATCGCGCGTGCGGCGGATTCGATGTCGGGTGAGAATTCATCGGTGATGGCGGCGATGGGGAAGAGTGGGGTCATGTCAGTTGGCAGGCGGAAGCGCCTGCCCCACTTCTTTGGCGATGGGGAAGAGTTCAGGCATGTCAGTTGGCAGGCGGAAGCGCATGCCCCACCTCGCCGGCTATGGGGAGGAGTTGAGTCATGTTGTACTGCCTAGCTTCGCATGCGCAGGAGCAGGTATAGGCCGGTCAGCGAGAAAAGCGCATCCGGCGACCAGGCGGCCATAGCCGGCGGCAATTGGTTCACATCTCCGATCTTTTCGAAGAGCAGGCCGATGCCCCAATACGAGATGGCGATGCCGATGCTGACACCGATGCCTGCCATGGCGCCGCGATTGCCCACCAGGAACCCGAACGGGATCGAAATCATCGCCATGATCAGCGCGAACAGCGGCACGGAGAATTTCCGGTAGAATTGCACGCGCAGCTTTACGGTATTGAATCCGCTCTGCTGGAGATCGCGGATGTAACTGTCCAGCTCCTGAAAGTTCATCTGCGAATCCTGCTTTACTTCTTTCAGGAAATAGCTGGGGGGCTCGCTCAGCTCCGCGAAGGTTTGCACCTGGAATGCGGTCATGGGTATGCTCTGATTGCCGTGAAAATCGCGGCGCCATCCGTTTTCGAAGACCCAGGTTTTGAGGGATGCCTGCCAATGCGCGCGCTCGGCGGAAATTTGCCGCACCAACTGGTAGGTGCTAGGATCCAGTTCGTACACAATCACGCCGCCCATTATATTCTCGTCCTTGTCGAAAAACTTGTAGTAGTAAATGCGCGGTCCTTTTCCAAAAATCCACTTACGCTCGGGACTCAGATAAGTCTGCACGGCGCGGCCCTTGATCTCGTTGCGCAGGGCGTCCTGCCGGCGGTTGGCTTCCGGCACGTAGTAGTGATCGAAAAAGAACAGGCCGACGCTGAGGAAAATGCTGGCCACCAGAATGGGAATGGCCAGGCGGTGCAGGCTGACGCCGCAGGCTTTGAAGGCGGTCACCTCGTTATGTTTGGTGAGCACGCCGAACGTCACCAGCACGCCGACGAGCACGCTGATCGGCAGGGTCTCATAGATCAACTTAGGCGTCAGGAAGAAAAGATAAGTGAATACTTTCGCGAGGGGAATTTTGTTTCGCACGATATCGCCCAGCAACTCGAAGAAATTGTAAAACTGGCTCATCGTGACGAAGCTGAGCAGCAACACGGTGAAGTAAAAGACGAAGTTGGTGAGGATATAAGTGTCCAGAATTTGGGGCAGCAAGGGCCAGCGAAAGCCGCTGGATCGAGCGGCCTGCCCGCGTTCCTTCACGAAGCGCGAGCGCAGTTTGTTCAGGACTGTGCTGAAGGCGTCTTTTAGGGCACCTACAAAATCGCGTCCGCCGGGCGTCTCCATGCGGGCCACGAAAATCAAACCGGCCACCAGGAACGCCGAATTCGGCAGCCAGAGCGCCACTTCGACCGGAAGGACTCTTTGGCGGGCCAGACTGACCAGGGTGATGAACGCCAACCAGTAACAGAAGAAGGCCAGAAAGACGGCGGTAACGTATCCGCCGGACTTGCCGCCTTTACGCGAGGACACGCCCAGCGGAATGCCCACGAGCGCCAACACGAGACATCCGATCGGCAGCGCCAGCCGCTTGTGAAGCTCGATGCGCGCCTCGACCCAATCCGCGCCGTGGGCGGAATAACGGCGCAATTCGCGGGTGTTCATCTCGCTGAAGGGCCGGCGGGCGACCTGCTCGGGGGGCGCCGCATAGAGCGCCTGGTCGCCGCGCGGGAAGAAGCTGTCGTAACCCTTGAGGTCCTTTCCCATCTCGTGGGTGCCGGCGTCCCGCATGGAAAGCTGGATGCGGTTATGCTCGGGATCGGGCACGGCGATGGCTTCGCGGGCCACGGTAATCAGGGGGCCTTCGGCCTGGTCGCGCATGCCGCCGGTACGCTGCTCGGGAGGCGTGAGGTCAGCCAGAAAAACATTGCGCCACACCACCAGCTCGCCCGGCCGCACGTCGCCCACGTACAAGATCGTATTGGGGAAATCCTCGTCGAATACGCGCGGTTGGATGTCGGCGCTGACTTGCGAGGCAAACAGGCGGTCCATCACGTCCTTGCTCACGCGTAT
>Ga0181530_10000082_pt1 | contig 110345 bp, 98 predicted proteins | sample PEATcosm2014_Bin_42_FD_119769 | JGI IMG/M metagenome (GOLD analysis project Ga0181530, IMG submission 119769) | Peatland microbial communities from MTU Mesocosm Facility, Houghton, MI, USA - PEATcosm2014_Bin10_60_metaG | ecosystem: Environmental > Terrestrial > Soil > Wetlands > Peat | place... | reverse complement strand
GGCCCGCGCCTTCGAACTCCTCGCCGTCAACCCAAACCGTACCCAGTAGGAATCCTCATTCTCACGCCAGATCCGTTCTGGATCAAATAGTTGCGCCTCCAACGAATAAAAACTTCCGGTTAGAGACCGCCTCCTTACCTCCTCGCAGCCACATCATGATCCCGACCGTCGTAGCCGAGATCCGTGCGACGCTTGCCCTCGCCGTGCCGTTGGCGCTCGCCAATCTGGCACAGATCGCGATGGGGGTGATCGACACGGTGATGGTCGGGTCGCTCGGCGCGGTTCCGTTGGCCGCGGTCGGGCTCGGCGGCGGGTTCTTTTTCACCGCGGCGGTGATCTGTCAAGGGGTGCTTAACGCGGTCGCGCCATTGGCCGCTTTTTCGATCGGTTCGGGCGACCGGGCGGCGGCGGGGCGGATCGCCGGCAGCGGCCTGGTTCTTGCCGCGATGCTGACCGGACCGGTGGTCGCGGCGATGATGACCGCCGACCGGCTCTTGGACCTGATCGGCTACGACCCGGCGCTGGCGCGCGAGATCGGGCATTTTCTCCGCGTGGTGGCCTGGGGGTCCCCGGGGTTTCTCGGCTTCGCGGTGCTGCGCAGCCTGTTCGCGGCGCTGAGGCGGCCGCGGATCGTGATGGTCGTGCTGGCGCTCTGCGTGCCGAGCTTGATCGGGCTCAACTGGATCCTGATCTTCGGCCATCTCGGCGCGCCGCCGCTCGGTCTGGTCGGCTGCGCCTACGCCTCGGCGATGAATCAGTGGCTGATGTTTCTCGGCCTCGCCGCGGCGCTGTGGGGGCTGCGTCATCGAGGCCGCGCGCCTCGGCTGCGCGGCGAACCCGCGCAGATCGCGCATGACATGCGCCGCATCCTCGCGCTGGGTCTGCCGATCGCCGGCTTCGTGGGATTGGAGGTGAGCGTCTTCGTGTTCTCGGCGGCGCTGATGGGATTGTTCGGCGCCGATGCGCTGGGGGCGCATCAGATCGCGATCAATTGCGCCAGCGTCTCGTTCATGGTGCCGCTCGGCATCGGCCAGGCGGCGACGGTGCGGGTCGCCACCGAACGCGGCGCCGGAAACCCGCACTCGGCGCGGCGCGCGGCGTTCGTCGCGCTCGGCCTCGGTGCGCTGTTCATGGCCGGCTGTGCCGTGGTGCTGTGGACCGAGCCGGCGCGGATCGTCGGCGCCTATGTTCGCATCGACGACCCCGCCAATCACCGAATCGTCGCGTTCGCGCTCGAATTCCTCGCGATCGCCGCGCTCTTCCAGATCGTCGACGGGGTGCAGGTCGTCGCCGTCTGGGCGTTGCGCGGCTACGAGGACGCAAAGGTGCCAATGCTGCTCGCCGGGCTCGGCTATTGGGGCATCGGCTTTGCCGGTGGTTGGGCGCTGGCCTTTCCGCTCGGCGTCGGGCCGATCGGGTTGTGGTGGGGCTTCGTGTTGGGGCTGGCGGCGGTAGCATCGCTATTGACGCTGCGCCTTTACCGCCAGAGCCGTCAGGTGACCTGAGCCAGCTCCCTTGCCCGCACCGAATGCGCCGCCGCGACGTGGTCCTTGGCCAGCACGGTGTAGACCGCCGGCAGCACGAAGAGCGTGAAGAGGGTGCCGATCGACATGCCGGCGACGACGACGACGCCGATCGAGAAGCGGCTCGCCGCGCCGGCGCCGGTCGCGGTCACCAGCGGCACCAAGCCGACGACCATCGCCGCGGTGGTCATCAGGATGGGCCGCAGCCTAACCCGCGCGGCGCGCTCGATCGCGCGGCGCCGGTCGAGTCCTTCGCTCAACTGCAGCTGGTTGGCGAACTCGACCATCAGGATGCCGTGCTTGCTGATGAGGCCGATCAACGTGACGAGCCCGACCTGGGTATAGATGTTCATCGTCGCCAGACCGAGAAACAGCGGGAACAGCGCGCCGCAGATCGACAGCGGCACGCTGATGAGGATCACGAATGGGTCGCGCAGGCTTTCGAACTGGGCGGCCAGCACCAGGAAGATGATGATCAGCGCGAAGATGAAGGTGACGACGAGCTGGTTGCCCTCCTGCACGTATTGACGCGAGTCGGACAGGTAATCGTGGCCGAAGCCCTGCGGCAGGGTTTTCGCCTGCTGCTCGAGGAAATCGACCGCCTGGCCGATCGTTACCCCGGGCATCGGCACCGCCTGGAACGTCGCAGAATTCAGTTGGTTGTAGTGCGTCAGCGCATTCGGCGCGGTGGTGGTCGAAACCTTGACCAGGTTGGACAGCGGCACCGGCTGGCCCGCCGCCGAATTTACGTAGTAGCGGGTCAATGTGTCCTGGTTGAGCCGGTCGACGCGCGGCACTTGCGGGATCACCTCGTAGGATCGGCCCTGGAGATTGAAGCGGTTGACGTAGTTCTCGCCGACCAGCAGCGCCAGCGTGTCGCCGATCGATTGCATCGTGACGCCGAGTTCGTTGGCCTTCGAGCGGTCGATATCGACGCGGATCGTCGGCTGATTGAAGTCGAGGTCGCTGTCGACGACGATGAACAGGCCGCTCTTGCGCGCCGCGTTCTTGATCGTGTTCATCGCGTTGTAGATCGAGACGAAATCGCCGGTCGAATCGATGACCATCTGCACCGGCAAGCCGCCGATCGATGCCGGCAGCGGCGGCAACGAAAAGACGAAGGCGTTCATCCCCTCGACCGTGCTCATCTTGGCTTGCAGCAGCGGCTTGATCTGCTGCGCCGAACGGGTGCGCTCGTCCCACGGCTTCAGGATCATCCCGGCGATGCCTTGATTGGGTCCGAAGCGGCCGTTGACGACAAAGCGCAGATCGGATTCGGGAAACGAGCTCAGCGCCTTGTCGAGCCGCTCGCCATAGACTTCCTGGTAATCGAGGTTGGAGTACTGCGGCGCCTTGGTCAGCGCGAACAGCACGCCCTGGTCCTCTTCCGGCGCCAGTTCCTTCTTCGTGTTCACATACATGAAGCCGAGGGCGACGAAGATCGCGACGGCGAAGAGCGCGGTTACCGGGCGGTAGTCGAGCGAGCGCTCGAGCCTTCGCCCGTACCAACCGGCGAGGCCGCTGAAGGTGCGGTCGATCTGCCGCGCGAAGCCTTTGTCGGCGGCGCCGTGCTTCAAGAACAACGAACACATCATCGGCGAAAGGGTCACCGCGACGACGCCCGAGATGATCACCGCGCCGGCGAGCGTGAAGGCGAATTCACGGAACAGGATGCCGGTCACACCGCCGAGGAACCCGATCGGCGCGTAGACCGCGGCGAGGGTCAGGGTCATCGAAATGACCGGTCCGGCGATCTCTCGCGCGCCGATCAGCGCCGCCTGCGGCGGGCTCTTGCCCTCCTCGATATGGCGATAGATGTTTTCGACGACGACGATCGCGTCGTCGACCACCAGGCCGATCGCCAGCACCATCGCCAGCAGAGTCAAGAGATTGAGGCTGAAGCCAAGGGCCGACATGATCATGCCCGCGCCGATCAGCGACAGGGGGATCGTCACGATCGGGATCACGACGGAGCGGAAACTGCCGAGGAACAGGAAGATCACGACAACGACGATGACCACCGCCTGGCCAAGGCTCCATTTCACCTCGTCGATCGAGGCCTGGATGAACTTGGTCGAATCGTAGGCGACCTCCATCTTGACCGAGGGCGGCAGGGTGCGCTCGATCTCGGGGAAGAGCTTGCGCACCCCAGCGACCAGCGAGAGCGGGTTGCCGTCCGGCGTCGCCTGGATGCCGACAAAGACGGCGTGCTGGCCGTTCATCGCGACACTCGAGGTCCAGCTCTGCGCGGCCAGGTCGACATCGGCGATGTCCTCCATCCGCACCACCGCGCCGCCCGCCGATTTGACCACCATCCGCCTGAACTGCCCGGCATCGGTGAGCCCGGTGCGAGCGTCGATATTGGTGACCGTGAAGTAGCCTTTCGCCTGGCCCGGCGCCGATTGGAAATTGTTGGCCTGGATCGCCACCGCCACGTCGTCGGCGGTGATGTTGCGCGCCGCCATCCGGGTGGGATCGAGCCACAGCCGCATCGCGAAGGTCTGCGCGCCGAGGATCTCAGCCTGGGAGACGCCATCGACGGTCGCCATCAGGGGCTGCACGACGCGGGTCAGATAATCGGTGATCGCCGCGCTCTGCACCGTAGAGCTGCCGAAGCCGATATACATGACATCGGTCGTCTGCCCGGTCTGTTTCAGGATGATCGGATCCTGCGCCGCGGTCGGGATCAGGTATTTGACCTGTTGCACCTTGGAGATGGCGTCGGCCAACGCCTTGCTTGGGTCGTAATCGAGCTTGATGTAGGCGGTGATCGTGCTGGTGCCGAGCACCGAGGTCGAGGTCATGTAGTCGATGCCCTCGGCGGTCGCGACCGCCTGCTCGATCGGCGTCGTGATGAACCCTTCGATCAGGTCCGGCGAGGCGCCGGGATAGGTCGTCGTCACGGTGATCGTCGTGTTCGACAGCTTCGGGTATTGCCGGACCTGCAGCCCGTACATCGCCCGCGCACCGATCAGCAGGATCAGCAGGCTGACGACCAGCGCCAATACCGGGCGGCGGATGAAGAGGTCGGTGAAGTGCATGGCGGCGGCGCGGCTACTGCGGCGTCAGGTGCGCCGGTGGCTGCGGCGGCGGGTTGTCGGTAACGACGACCGTCGAGCCGTCCTGCACCTTGATCTGGCCGGCGGCGACCACCTGGTCGCCCGATTTGAGCCCGTCGAGGATCGCAACCTTGTTGCCCCAACGCAGCCCGGTCTTGACCGCGGTGCGATACGCCTTGAGGAGCGGTTTTCCGTTGGCGTCGCTGCCGTCGGCGCGGATCACATAGACGCTGTCGCCGTAGAGCGTGTAGTCGACCGCGGTTTCGGGCAACACGACCTCCGCCGCCTCCTGCGGCAGCACGACATTGGCGTTGACGAACATCCCCGGCAGCAACGCCTCATCCGGGTTGGGCATCGTCGCCTGCACGGTGATCGTGCGGGTGCTGGCGGCGATCTGCGGCTCGATCGTCGTGATCGTCGCGGTGAATTTGCGGCCGGGAAACGCGTCGGCGGTGACATCGACCTTCTGCCCGACCGCGATCTGCGCGGAAAGTTGCGTCGGGAGCGTGAAATTGACGTAGAGCATCGTGAGGTCGGTGAGGGTCACGATCGGCGCGCCCGGATTGAGGTACTGGCCGAGATCGGCCTGGCGCACCCCGAGCCGGCCCGCGAACGGTGCGAGGATATCCTTTTGCGCGATGATCGCGCGGGTCTTCTCGATCATTGCCTTGGCCTGGTCGAGCTGGCTCTGCGCCGAGTCGACGTCGGTCTGCGGCCCGAATTGACGCTGCTTTAGGAACTGGGCGCGTTCCAGCGTCACCGCGGCGAGGCGGGCCTGGGCCTGGTAATTGGCGAGGTCGCCCTGGTCGGGTGCATCATTGATCTGAAGAATCTTATCGCCGGCCTTGACCTTGGCGCCGGAGTCAAAATCGATCTCGGTCACCCGCCCGCCGACCTCGGGGGTCACCGTGACTTGATGCACCGCGGTGAGCGAGCCGATCCCGGCGGCGAAATGCGGTACGGGCTCGGTGGTCGCGATCACCGCGCTGATCTGCGCCGGCGGTGGCTTGTTGTTGGCGAAAAAGGTGGCGATCGCCTTCGACCGATAGGCGTTGAAGCCGTAGAGCCCGCCTAGCACCAGGGCAAGCAGCAGCGCGATGATGACAAACCACGTTGTCCGCTTCGCGCGAGTCGGCGTCGCGTAAGGCGCTCTCGCCGCAGGAGCGATATCTGGCACCGTCGCCGGAGTGATCTCGCCGTCCATGATCCGCCTCTGCTTTAATCTGCAGCCGTTTGTAACGGTGATGCGGCATGCGACGCGGCGATCGCCGCTTCGCTGATGCCGATCCCGCGCAGGATGAAGTCGCCGGCTTCCGCGACCAGCTTGTCGAGCCCACCCTCGTAGGGGATGAACCCGTCTTGCGGCAAAAATGCGAAAGCCATCATCGCCGCGACGTGATGGGCGAACCAGAAGCGGTTGGCGCCGTTCGCCGACAGCGGCGTCAGGTCGCCCGCTTCCTCCGCCGCCTTTAATGACGCGACGAACAGCGGCACGACTTGCGGCCCGACGGCGGCAAACAACTCGCGGGCATAGTCGCCGTCTTCGAGGCAGCTATGGAGAATCAGCCGCATCTTGAGATCGAGATCGTGGCGCTCTGCCTCGTCGCCAAGCACGAAGCGGCGCACCATGAAGCGCACGATGTCGACCAGCGTCCCGGTCGAGGCCGGCAGGGTTGCCAGCTTTTCGAGCGCCGGGTCGCCTTCGCAGCCGAGCGCCAGGATCTCGCGGTAAAGCGATTCCTTGCTCGGGAAATGCTTGAACAACAGCGCCTCGGAGACACCGGCCGCGGCGGCGAGCTCGCGTGTCGTCGTGCCGGCAAAGCCGTTGCGCGCAAAAAGCGGCACCGCCGCAAGGACGATCGCCTTGCGGCGCTCATCGCTATCCAGTCGGGTGATCGCCATCGCGCGGCTAAGTAAGCGCTCACTCACCCGGCGTCAAGGGCGCATGCTGCGATGCAGCATAACCCGACAGGCGGGCATGATTAACCATCCTTTACCACAGCCAGGGTAAGCTCGGAGTGCTTGCATGGGTCGCCGCGGCGGTTCGGGAATTTTGGCAGCAATGCGCGTCCTCCTCGTCCTCCTCATTCTCTGGTTCGCGGCGGCTGCTTTCGTTTATCCGCCGCTTATCGAAAGTCGTGACGGCGAGTGCGGCGCGCTGGAGCAACGCTACGCCGACCTCGCCTCTCACGATGATTCGGGGCTGCTGCGGATGGGGGCGCTGCGCGGGTCCAGCTCGAGTACGTCGAGCGCCGCGGCATTCGCCAAGGACCGGTATCCGCTGCTGCCCGCAGCTATCGGCTGCACGCTCTCCTTCTGGGGGACAATGGTCGGCGCGCCGCCGCTGTCGCAGCCGGCCGCTGCCGGCCCGTCCGCGCCGCCGCCCGAGCGGTCAGCGTCGATTGAAGCGGAGCAGGCGCGCGCAAGCGCGGCCTCGACCATCTCCCGCGACATCACGCCCAATGGCGACCCGATTTCCCCGGCGACGATCTTCACTTTGCCAATGGACTCGGTCGCCATCCGCGTCGACTACGCTGGCGGCAAATTCGCCGCCTCCCGCTTTCAACTGCGGCAAGGAAAAGCCGTCGTCTCTTCGTGCAGCGCCGACAAAACGACCCCCGGGATTGCCTGGTGCAAGTTCAATGTGAGCTTGCGAAAGGGCAATTATGCGATCGCCTTCACCGCGAACAACGCGCTCGTCGGCCAGTTTCCGTTTACGGTGATCGGCAGGTAGCGCGGCCGAACAGGCTTGACGCGCCGTGGTGCGGCCCCTACCTCCGCAATTCCGCTCGATGAGGCCGACCACATGCCCGCCTACCAATATATCTATGTGATGAAAGGCCTTGGGAAAAGTTACCCCGGTGGGCGCGAGGTGTTGCGCGACATCTGGCTGTCGTTTCTGCCCGGCGCGAAGATTGGTGTTCTGGGGCTCAACGGCGCCGGCAAATCGACCTTGCTGCGGATCATGGCCGGCGAGGACAAAGAATTTTCGGGCGAGGCCTGGGCCGCCGAAGGCGCCACGGTCGGCTATCTGGCGCAGGAGCCGGTGCTCAATTCGGAAAAAGATGTGTTCGGCAATGTCAGCGAGGGGCTCGCCGAGACCAAGGCGCTGCTCGACCGCTTCGAGGCGGTCAGCACGCGGTTTGCCGAGGAGCTGTCCGACGACGAGATGAACGCGTTGATCACCGAGCAGGGCGATCTGCAGGAGAAGATCGACCACGCGGATGCCTGGGAGCTCGACCGCACGATCGAGATCGCGATGGACGCGCTGCGCTGCCCGCCGGGCGACACGGCGGTCGCCAATCTGTCGGGCGGCGAGCGGCGGCGCGTGGCGCTGTGCCGCCTGTTGTTGCAGCGGCCGGATTTGCTGCTGCTCGACGAGCCGACCAATCATCTCGACGCCGAATCGGTGGCCTGGCTGCAGCGGTTTTTGAAGGACTATCCGGGCACCGTCGTCACCGTCACCCACGACCGCTATTTCCTCGACGAGGTCGCCGGCTGGATCCTCGAATTGGATCGCGGCCACGGCATCCCCTACGAGGGCAACTACTCGGGCTGGCTGGAGCAGAAGCAGGCGCGGCTGGCCCAGGAAGGCCGCCAGGAGGAGGCACGGCAGCGCACCCTGGAGCGTGAACTCGAGTGGGTGCGGCAAAGCCCGCGCGCTCGCCAGGCGAAGAGCAGGGCCCGGCTGTCGGCCTATGAGGAGCTTGTCGCGCAGAGCCGTGAGAAGGCGCCGGACAACGCGCAGATCGTGCTGCCGCCAGGGCCGCGGCTCGGTGATCTCGTGGTCGAGGCCGAGGGGGTTTCGAAGGCGTTCGGTGATCGGCTGCTGATCGAGGCGCTGAATTTCCGCCTGCCGCCGGGCGGCATTGTCGGCATCATCGGGCCGAACGGCGCCGGCAAGACCACGCTGTTCCGCATGATCACCGGCGGCGAGGCGGCCGACGCCGGCAGCTTCCGGATCGGCGACAGCGTGCGGCTCGGTTATGTGGACCAATCGCGCGACACGCTCAATGCGAACAACACGGTGTGGCAGGAGATTTCCGGCGGGCAGGAGGAGATCGATCTCGGTCGTCGCAAGCTCGCCAGCCGCGCCTATTGCGGGCTGTTCAACTTCCGCGGCTCAGATCAGCAGAAAAAGGTCGGCCAATTGTCGGGCGGCGAGCGCAACCGCGTGCATCTCGCCAAGATGCTGAAGGAAGGCGCCAACCTGCTGCTGCTCGACGAGCCGACCAACGACCTCGACGTCGATACGCTGCGCGCGCTCGAAGAAGGGCTGATCGACTATCCGGGCTGCGCGGTGATCATCACCCATGACCGCTGGTTCCTCGACCGCGTCGCGACCCATATCCTCGCCTTCGAGGGCGACAGCCAGACCGTGTGGTTCGAGGGCAATTACGCCGATTACGAGGCCGATCGCCGGCGTCGTCTCGGCGCCGCGGCCGACCAGCCGCACCGCATCAAATACAAGCCGCTGACGCGGCATTAATCACAGCTGGCCGGGAGATTCCCGGGTCGAGCCCGAGGATGGCCGGGTAAGCGCGAGCGCTTAACCAGCCACCTTCTGCCGCAGGCGATCGAGCAGGTATTGGACCTGGCCGCCGCCTTGCTGGATCACCGAGGCGAACTCGTCGCGCTGGGTGATCTTCATGCTGACGCCGGCGACGTATGCGTCGCTGATTTTCCAGCCGCCGTTGTTGACCAGATACCAGTCGACGCGGATCTTGCCACCGTCGTTCTTGACGATCTCGCTGGCGACGATCGTGTCGCCGCCGTCCTGGCGGGCGCTCAACGCGTGGAACGGCTCGCCGGCGTATTCCGCCAGGCGGCCGGCATAAGCCTGCGCCAGGTATTCCTGCAGCAGCTTCATGAATTGCTGCTGCTGTTCGGGCGTCGCGATGCGCCAATAGCGGCCGAGCGTGAACTGGGCGATGCCGGGCACGTCGAAATCGGTGCCGAACAGCTCGCGGAACCGTTGAACGCGCTGCGCCTGCGGCACGCTGGGCCCCAGCACCTGGATCGCCTGGGTGCCGAGCTGATTGATGAACGCGACCGGATCGGCCTGCGCCATGCCGCGCGGCGCCGCGGTCAGCAGCCCGGCGGCAAAAGCCAGCGAGCAGAAGGCAAACCAGCGACGGGTCATCGTCACATTAACGCCCAGGGGCTGCAGACGGAGCCATCGATGATTTCTGCAGGTCGGCGATCGAGCCCGGGCGCTGCGCCACGCTGTAGGTGATCGGCGGGGTCGGCTGCTTCGGCAGCGCGGCGACCGCGGGCGCCGGCGCCGGCAGCGCGCTGATGCCCTGCAGCGGCGTGGCGTTCGGCACGTCTTCCTTCTGATGGCGGATTTGCGCGGCGCGGCGCTGACGCGCCAGCGAGCGAATCGTCGCATAATAATCGAGCGAGGTGCGCTCGATCTCGGCGAGGCTCTCGATGTTGCGCGACCGCTCGTCGATGCCGGACGTCGCGGCGCGCACGAAACTCGCCCAGATCCTGTTGTAGTCGCTGGCGATGACGTTGCCCGGGTCGCCAAAGCTGTCGGCGGCGTCGCCGAGCAGATCGCGCGGATTGGAGGGGCCAAGCACCGGCAGCATCAGGTAGGGCCCTGACGCCACACCCCAGGTCGCCAGCGTGATCCCGAGATCGTTGGTGTGATAGGGGACGCCGGCCTTGGTCGCGACGTCGACCATGCCGCCGAGCCCAAGGGTCGTGTTGACCACCAGGCGGCCGAGCGTGTCGCCGGCGAGGCCGAACTGACCTTGCAGCACATCGTTGGCGAAAATGATCGGGCCGTTCAGGTTTTGCAGGAAATCGTGGATCGCGTCGCGCAGCGGCACCGGCGTTACCGCGCGATAGGCATTGGCGACCGGCACCAGCACCGTCCGGTCGACACTCTGATTGAAGCTGAAGATCGCCCGGTTGGTGTTTTCCCAGGGGTCGCCGTTGTCCTCGACCATCGGTTCCGGCGCCGCTGCCGACGCGGACGGCGGCGGCTGCGCCACCGCCGCATGAGCGGCCAGCAGGCCGGCTATGGACAGGCTCGCGGCAAACATAAGCCCGTGCAGCGCAAGCGGTGACTGGCGGCGACTCATTGACGGCCCTCGCGTGTAATGGCTCACGGGCTGATGGGAATATGACGAATAACGCGCACTCGCGGCAAGCGATCCATTCTTGTCGTATCTGATTTATGCGTATGAACCGTTAACCATCCCATTGCCGTTGCGCAAGGGTCACGGCGCGATGATGCGTCCGATGGAGCGGGCGGCGTTAAGTCACGAATCAGGTTCTTGACGATATAAAGATATCTTTATATGTTTGATCGATGGTCGATCCGGTCATTGCCGACGCCCCGCTCGACGTCTCGATCAGCGAGCTTCTGGCCGCGCTGCGGGCGGTTGCCGAGCCGACTCGGCTGCGGCTTCTCGTGCTGTGCTCGCGCGGCGAGTTAACGGTCAGCGAACTGGCCCAGATTCTTGGGCAAAGCCAGCCACGCGTCTCGCGTCATCTGAAGCTGATGTGCGAAGCTGGGCTGCTCGACCGGTTTCGCGAAGGCAGCTGGGTATTTTATCGAATCAGCGCCGCCAGCACCGCGAGCACGCTCGCTCGCCATCTCGTCGACGCCTGCGGCGCGCGCGATCCGACGGTAGCGCTCGATTTGCAGCGCCTTGCCGCGATCAAGCGTCAGCGGGCCGAGCGCGCCGCGGCCTATTTCAGCGAAAACGCGCCGCATTGGGACCGCATCCGCTCGCTCTACATCGACGAGCGCGAGGTCGAGGCGGCGCTCGTCGACGTCATCACTGCCGCGCAGCCGCGCGACCTGCTCGATATCGGCACCGGCACCGGGCGAATGCTCGAAATCCTCGGGCCGCGAGTAGGGCAGGCCCTCGGCATCGACCAGTCGCGCGAGATGCTGGCGATTGCCCGGGTCAATCTGGAACGCGCCGGCGCGGCGAACGGCACGGTGCGGCTGGGCGACATGTACCAGCTGCCGCTGCCCGATGCGTCCTTCGACGCGGTCGTGATCCACCAGGTGCTGCACTATGCCGATCGCCCGGCGGCGGCGATCGGCGAGGCGGCGCGGGTGTTGCGGCCAAACGGGGTGCTGGCGGTGGTCGATTTCGCGCCGCATCTGTTGGAGTTCCTGCGCGGCGAGCACGCCCATCACCGGCTCGGCTTTGCCGACGGCGAGGTCGCCGACTGGTGCCGCGCGGCGGGTCTCGCGCCGGCGGCGCCGGTGCATCTTCAAGGCGACCCGTTAACCGTCGTGATCTGGACCGCCTATCGCGGTGCCGTGCCGCGGCCCGAAGGCCGTACCCCTGCCGCCGAGCCCGAACAGGTGTTGCAGCCATGAGCGATCGAAGGGGGCTTCTCGCCGCCGACCCGGTTCACGATTTCGACGCGGCGCCGCCGCGCATCTCGTTCGAGTTCTCGCCGCCGAAGACGCCCGAGATGGAAGCGCGGCTGTGGGAGGTCGTGAAGCGGCTCGAACCGCTCGATCCGCACTTCGTCTCGGTCACCTATGGCGCCGGCGGCTCGACCCGCGATCGCACCCATGCGACGGTGCGTCGCATCCGCCAAGAGACGACCTTGGAGCCGGCGGCGCATTTGACTTGCGTTGCCGCGACTCGCGAGGAGATCGACGAGGTCGCCGCGGCGTATTGGATTTCGGGCATCCGCCACATCGTCGCGCTGCGCGGCGATCCGCCCGGCGGGATGACCAGCGGCGAGCGCTATGCGCCGCATCCCGGCGGTTATGCGTTCGCCGCCGATCTTGTCGCCGGGTTGAGACGGGTCGCCAATTTCGAGATCAGCGTCGCCGCCTACCCCGAGACCCATCCCGAGGCGGCGAGCGATGCCCGCGACCTCGACAATCTGAAGCGCAAGCTCGATGCCGGCGCCAGCCGGGCGATCACCCAGTTTTTTTTCGATGTCGAGCTGTTCTTGCGCTTCCGCGACCGCGCCGCGGCGGCGGGGATCGCGGTACCGATCGTGCCGGGCATCATGCCGGTCACCAATTTCACTCGGTTGAAGCTGATGGCGACCGCCTGTGCCGCCTCGATCCCCAGCTGGATGGCGGCGCATTTCGATGGGCTCGACGACGACCCCGACACGCGCCGCCTGGTCGCGACCTCGATCGCCGCCGAGCAATGCCGGCGGCTCCAGGCGAACGGGGTCAACGAATTCCATTTCTACACGCTTAATCGCGCCGACCTCATTGTCGCGATCTGCCACATGCTCGGCGTGCGCGCGCCGAAGCCGGTCGCCGCCTAGAGACTGCTGATGGCCCACATCCTCGATTATCTTGCCGACCGGGTGTTGCTGTGCGACGGCGCGATGGGTACCGAGACCCAGGCGCGCAATCTCGACATCGCGCGCGACTTCCACGACCACGAGAACTGCACCGAGATCCTGTGCGAGAGCCGCCCCGATCTGGTGCGCGAAATTCACCGCAACTACCTCGCCGCCGGCGCGGACGCGATCCAGACCAACAGCTTTGGCGGCTCGCCGATCACGCTCAACGAGTTCGGCATTGCCGAGAAGGCGTTTGCGCTGAACAAGGTGTCGGCCGAATTGGCGCGCGAGACGCTCGCCGAGTTCGCGCCTGACGGCCGCACCCGGTTTGTTTTCGGCTCGGTCGGACCGGGGACCCGGCTGCCGACCCTCGGCCACATCGCCTATCAGCCGCTTGAGGACGCGCTGGCGCGGCAATGCGATGGCCTCGTCGCCGGCGGCGTCGACGCGATCCTGATTGAGACCTGCCAGGATCCTCTGCAGATCAAGGCCGCGGTCAACGGCGCCAAGCGGGCGCGCGTGGCGGCCGGGCTCGACATCCCGATCTTCGTGCAGGTCACGGTCGAGACCACCGGCACCCTGCTGGTCGGCGCCGACATCACCGCTGCGGCGACGATCATCGGCGCGCTCGATGTCGACGGCATTGGCCTCAACTGCGCGACCGGCCCGCGCGAGATGGCCGAGCACGTCAAGTTTCTTGGCGACAACTGGCCCAGGCTGATCTCGGTGCAGCCCAATGCCGGGCTGCCCGAGCTGGTCAGCGGACGCACCAAATACCCGCTCTCGCCCGAGGAGCTGAGTCAGTGGCTCGAGCGTTTTGTGCTTGAGGACGGCGCCAACATCATCGGCGGCTGCTGTGGCACCGAGCCCGCGCACATCGCCGCGCTCGACCGGATGCTGCGCCGCATCGGCCGCGACCGTGCGAGGCCGGTGCCAAAGCGGCGGCAGCCCACGTGGATGCCATCGGTCGCCTCGCTCTACGGCCAGGTCGGGTTGCGCCAGGAAAACGCCTATCTGTCGATCGGCGAGCGCTGCAACGCCAACGGGTCGCGCGCCTTCCGCCGCCTGCAGGATCAGGGCGATTGGGACGGTTGCGTCGAGATGGGGCGCGAGCAGGTCAAGGAAGGCTCGCACACATTGGATCTCTGCACCGCCTTTGTCGGGCGCGACGAAATCGCCGACATGACCGAGATGGTCACCCGCATGCGCGGGGCGGTCAACGCGCCGCTGGTCATCGATTCGACCGAATATCCCGTGCTCGAAGCGGCGATGCAGCTCTATGGTGGCAAGCCGATCATCAACTCGATCAATTTCGAGGATGGCGAGGATGCCGCCGACAAGCGGCTGAAGCTGGCGCGCCGGTTCGGCGCCGCGGTGATCGCGCTGACCATCGACGAGAGCGGCATGGCCAAGGAGGTCGACCATAAGGTCGCGCTGGCGCAGCGGCTCTACGACTTCGCCTGCGTCAAGCACGGCCTGCCGCCGAGCGATCTGTTGTTCGACCCGCTGACCTTCACGATCTGCACCGGCAACGAGGACGACCGCAAGCTCGGCCTCAACACGCTCGACGCGATCGCGCGCATCGCCAAGGCGCTGCCCGAGTGCCAGATAATTCTAGGATTATCGAATATTTCCTTCGGGCTGAACCCGCCGGCGCGGCAGGTGCTGAACTCGGTGTTCCTCGACCACGCGCTCAAGCGCGGCATGACCGGCGCGATCGTGCATTTCTCGCGCATTTTGCCGCAGCATCGCATTCCCGCGGCGGAATGGCAGGCGGCCGAGGATTTGATCTTCGACCGGCGCCGCGAGGGCTACGACCCGCTGCAGGCGTTCATCGCCCTCTTCGAGGACCGCACGGTCGAGAAGGCCGAGAAGAAGGGCCGGCCGGAGAACCTCGAGGAGCGGCTCGCCTACCGCATCGTCGAGGGCGACCGGCTGGAGCTGGAAGCCGATCTCGATCTGGCGATGCAGAGCCATTCGCCGCTCGACATCATCAACGAGCACCTGCTGGGCGGGATGAAGACGGTCGGCGATTTGTTCGGTGCGGGCAAGATGCAGCTCCCCTTCGTGCTGCAATCGGCCGAAACCATGAAGACCGCGGTGAAATATCTCGAGCCGCACATGGAGCGGGTCGACGGCCAGGAGAAGGGCACGGTGGTGCTCGCGACGGTGCGCGGCGATGTCCACGACATCGGCAAGAACCTGGTCGACATCATCCTCACCAATAACGGCTACCGGGTGGTCAATCTCGGCATCAAGCAGCCGATCGGCGCGATCCTCGACGCCGCCAAGGAACACCAGGCGCACGCGATCGGCATGTCGGGCCTCCTCGTCAAATCCAGCGTGGTGATGCGCGAGAACCTCGAAGAGATGAGCCGCATGGGGCTCGATGTGCCGGTGATGCTCGGCGGCGCGGCGCTGACCCGGCGTTATGTCGAGGAGGATTGCGTCAAGGCCTACGGCTCGGGCCGCGTCGCCTACGCGCGCGACGCATTCGACGGTCTCGCCTTGATGGACCGCATCGTCGGCAACGATTTCGACGGCTACCTCGCCGAGGTGCAGGAGATGAGCGCCGTCCGGCCAAAGAACGAGTCGCGCAAGCTCGGCCGCGCCGCCGATGCGCGGGTGCTGCGCCCGGTCGACCTCGAGGAAATCCGCCTGCGCCGCGCCGAGCTCAATCGCGGCGTCGCGGTGCCAAACCCGCCATTCTGGGGCGCCCAGGTGCTGGAGCGTGTGCCGGTCAAGTCCGTTGCGCCCTACCTCAACGAGCGCATGCTCTATCAATTCCAGTGGGGCTTTCGGAAGGAGGGCCGCTCGCTGGCCGAATACAAGAAATGGGCGCGCGGCGAGCTGCGCCCGGTGCTGTCGCGGATCATGGACGTGGCGATCCGCGAAGCGATCCTCCAGCCCCAGGCGGCCTACGGTTATTGGCACTGCGCCGCCGAAGGCAATGCGGTGGTGCTGTTCGACGAGGACGGCCGGCGCGAAATCGCGCGCTTCGACTTTCCGCGCCAGAACAGGGAAGGCGGCCTGTGCATCGCCGATTTCTTTCGCGACGTGAATGACCCCGAGCGCGACGTGATTGGGCTCCAGGTCGTGACCATGGGCCGCCGCGCCTCGGAGGCGGCGCGCGAATGGTTCGCCGCCGACCGCTATCAGGACTACCTCTATCTGCATGGGCTCTCGGTCGAGATGGCCGAGGCCTTCGCCGAATACGTCCACAAGCGCATCCGCGGCGAATTGGGCTTCGCGGCCGAGGAGGCGCGCGACCACGACGAGATGCTGGCCCAAGGCTATCGCGGCAGCCGCTATTCGTTCGGCTACCCGGCCTGCCCCAACCTCGCCGACCAGAAGCAGCTATTGGCTTTACTGCGCGCCGACGAAATCGGCATCCAGCTCACCGAGGAAGACCAGCTCGACCCCGAGCAATCGACCTCGGCCATCGTCGTCCACCACCCGCAGGCCAAGTATTTTTCGGTGTGAGGTTCGTCGTTAGACGTGAGGCGGCAGGCTCGCGAAGGTGCGCTCGCCGCGCAGCACGGGTTGCAGTTCGGCGAGTTCTTCGTCGCGCCGATGGTAGCCGCATTTTTCGATGTAGTCGGCGGCAATGGCGAGCTGTTTCACCGCTTCGGCGTGAAAGCCGTCGCGCTCCGCCTGACCCGGCGGCTCCGGGTCCGGTGGACTGTCGTCGGTCAGCCTATTGAGCGGTGCGAACGCCTCGCTCTGCGCGAAAGCGAGCCGCGCGCGTTCGAGCGCCATGTCGCAGAGATAGAGTCGCATCGGTCCCAGCTCACCGATCTCCTCGACCTCGTCGAGATCGCGTGCGCTGCTAGCCCAATCTCCGACGCCGCGATGAAAGGCGGCCTGGGCAAGAAGGCATCTTGATAAATAATTGTTACCCTCAGCCGCACGGATGCCGTCGGCAGCCCGACTCAAGTGAGGATAGGCAACGCGGGCGGTCGTTCGCACCGCCGCGCGATCTGCCAGCCCTTTTCCACCCGCTAGTGTAAGCCCCAAGAGCGCGCGTCCGAGATAGAGTTCACCAAGTGAAACATCACGGGGAAACCGTTGCGCCTTTGCCCATTCAAGTGTCTGGGTGACCACATCACGTACCGTCGAGTAGTCACCGCTGTCGAGTAAAAGGTCGTAATAGCGAAACCCGGCCAGACTATAGAGCAGTGGGCGGGTGGGTTCGCGCTGTCGCTGCAACCGCCCAGCATCCGCGAAAATCCCTTCTGCTTCGGCACCTCGCCCTCCTGCATGTAGCGCCGCCCCGTAAATCGTTCGATGGTCCATCATTTCAAACTCAGCGCCCGCTCGGTCTGCAAGCTCGACACACTTCACGGCACTCCCAACCGAGCCACGAATATCGCCAACAAGCAATTCGGCCTCGCTGAGGTTGGAAGCCGCAATTGATGCGTTGCGCCAGTCATTCGCCTTTTCGCGCAGCCGCAGTCCTGCATTTTCAGCAGCGAGTGCCTCCGCAAGTCTTCCGTGTGTGCGCAGGTAAAAGGCCGCCTCAGACAGTATGAAGGCCATCGCCTGCTCCGCTAGTCCCAAGACTAACGCGTCGAATGGTCTATCGAAAAACCAGGAAATCGCAGCCAAATTGCTGCCGATGGCGCCAAGCTTTCTACTTGTATAGAACTCGTCCCGCCGACAAATGCGCATCCAATAAATCTCGTACAGCGCCTCATGGTGACGTCCGGCATGACATCCGTGGGTAATCGCCTGATAGAGCGGCGCGAGGTCTTCGAGCTTTGGCTGTTCACCCTCCTTGGTCGTGTCGCGTAGGTGTTCATAAAGGCGGCCGTGCACGGCCTTCCATGCGCCTTCATTGGTTTGCCGCAGCCGCTCGCCGAACCACTCGCGCACCAGCGGATGGGCATCGAGCGCGTCGGGCGCGTTGGGGTCCGGCGGTGCGAGGAGACGCACGCCGCGCAGGCGTGTGATGGCGCGCCGCCACTCGGCGTCTCCAAGATCAACGATCAGGTCGGTTAGTCCCGCGATCGTCGGCTTGGCGCGAAGCGCCTTTAGGCTATCGTCGCTTGCCGGACGGTCGAACAGGCCAACCATCTGCATGATCGCCAGGAGCGCCGGCTGCCCGGCGAGCCACTCCTTTTCATACGATTCCATCACGCGCCGAGCGTGGTCATGGCGTGGGTTTTCGGTTTCGGCCAAAAACGCGCGAATGTGGTCGCGCTGGCGGACGTCGCCCTTTTGGGTTTCGTTTAGATATCCGGCGAGTAGTTCAAGCGCGAGTGGATGGCCGCCGAAATCAAGCGCCGTGGCCTTCAAATCTCTGGCGATGCCCCAGACCCCGTTGTCACGCAGCAGTGCGGCGCCGGCCTCGTCCGATAGCTGTCCGACATCGACGACCGGCGCGGCGTCGTTCTTCCACCGAGCGATATCTTTGACCGCGAGCCGGCTGGTCAGCACGACCATTGACCAGAGCGGATTTGCCGGCGCCGCCCTCGGCGACGAGCGAGATGATATTGATGGCGGGATCGGCCCAAGCGTCGTCGAGGTGTTTCAGCTCCGCCTCACGGCCGACGAGGTTTTCATACGCCGTCTCGGGCAGGTCGGTGATATCCACCTGGACTGAGGTTTTCGGCGAGTCAGCTTTGGGCGGTGTCGCAGGGGTGGGTTTTTTGCTCAGCATACCGACGATCTCATCGACCATTGTCGATATGGCGTCGGTGCGCTGATGGTGCGAGAATCCCGAAAGCGGTTTGTCGACCCGCGGCCGCAGGTTCAGCTTCTCCAGGGAGACTGGAAGCGCTGATTTCGGGAAGGGCGACAGCACGATCGGGTAAATCTGGACCTGCTCACCGTTTTCCCGGCGCCGCCGGATTGTCTCGACCTCGATGTCGATTACGTAGTCCGAGGCGAGCGAATGACGCGAGACGAGAAGAATGCAGATGTCGCAAACGGCGAGCTTGGCCTTGATGTCGCTTTCCCAATCCGCACCGCCGGCCATGTTTTCATCGGTCCAGATTTCGAACGTACCGTTGGCGCGGCGGACCGCCGGCTGTAGATGCGATTGGATTTCGCGCAGCCAATAAATCTCGCCTTCGGGCGGGCGCTGCTCGGGCTCGTCCTTGTGGCTGTAGCTGATGAACACGACCGGCTTTGCCGGCACGATAGACATCGGCGGCGCTCCGACAACTTATTGGAGAGCTTGCGGGTATAGCCTCCGAAGTCAAGCCGCCATCGTCGTCCACCACCCGCAGGCGAAGTATTTTTCGGTGTAGAATTCCGCCGCCGGCACGGGGTTCTTGGCTTCGCTTAAACGGTTTGACTCGCTTGGGTCATCGCGCGGAGGCGGAGGATTGAGGCTGTGGCGGGTCCGCGCAACGCCTCTTTCGCCGCGTCCCTTACCAGTTCGGCATCTATGGTCCGATGGTGCTTGGAGCCGAACATCATGCGGAAGCATTCATATGCCGTCTGGCTCGCCGTCAGGGCTTCGTCATAACGGCCATCGGCCATGAGCGCTCGGGCAAGTTTGCAGCGCATTTCCGATGTGGACGGATGATCAACGCCGAATTCGGCTTCCCAACGCGCCAACATCCGCTGACAAAAAGGTATGGTCGTCCGTGCCGAACTCTGCTCCTTCAAAAGATCGTAGAGCTGGAGCGCCGTCAGCACACCCATGCTGATCAAGTGGGCGCCGAGATGGCCTCCGCCCGCGCGCTGCCGCTGTAAAGCAGTCGCGACCTCGGCGGTGGTGGCAACACCCTGCGCCACCAACATTTCCCCTAACAGCATGCAGTTGCCCCTTCCAACGCCGCACCTTAACCATGCAGGGTATTGATTAATCGTTAGTATTTCGGCTGGAGGCAGGTAGCCGCAGGTCGTTCGACCTATGCCCTTTCGAGTGCTCGCGGCGCAACCGCTCGATTGACGCGCCAACCGGGGATCACGACAGAGACGGTCGTCCCTTCGCCGAGCTTGCTCGTTATGCCCAGCGTCCCGCCGTGCTTCTCGACCAGCATCTTGGCCAGCGGCAGGCCGATCCCAGTCCCGCTATTGGCATGGGTCGGGTTGCCGTCGATGTGGCGGAAGGGCTCAAGCGCAACCGGAAGATGCTCCGGCCTGATGCCAACGCCGTAGTCGGTGACGTTAATCGCCAAATCGCCGTCAGCGATAATTTCAGCGCCAATCTCCACCGCGTTGCCGCCGCACGAGAACTTGATTGCATTGGACAACAGGCTGATCAGCACTTGCCTGAGCCGCATCTCGTCCGCCGTCAGCGACAACTCCCCCTCGGGGAGCGTCGTGTGGAGGGTAAGCCGCTTCTCGGCCAGCCCGTCTTCCGCCAGTTCGCCGCATTCGCGCAGCAGCGCCCCCAATTCGACGGTCGCCTCGTCAAGGTCGAGTTGCCCGGACACGGCTTTGGACAAGTCGAGCACCTCGTTGACCAGCTTGAGCAAGTGGCGCCCCGCGGTGTTGATGTGGGCCGCATATTCTCGGTTGAGCGCGGTCGAATCGGGGCCAAGAAGCCCGCCGGCGATGACATCCGAAAAGCCGATCATCGCGTTCAGTGGCGTCCGCAGCTCATGGCTCATATGGGCGAGGAAATCGGTTTTCGCGCGGTTCGCGAGCTCGGCCTCGGCTCTTGCCTGGGCGGATTCCTGCTCGCTGCGAACCAAAGCGGTAAAGCTCTCCTCCAGGCTTTCCACGCGGAACTTCAGGACATCCCGAATGCTGATGATCCCGCAAATCTTGCCTTCCTGAACGACCGGCAGATGGCGAATTCGGTGGAACGCCATCAAATTCAGCGCCTCCCCAATCTCGGTCTCCGGGGTGCAGGTGATGACCGACCGGGTCATCAAGTCACGCACCTTGAGGCGCAGGACGCTGCCGCCGAACTCGTTCAAGGAACGGATGATGTCGCGCTCGGAAATGATCCCGATCAGGCTGTCTTGAAAATCGGTGACGAGGATCGTTCCCACGTTCCACGCCGCCAGCATGGCGGCAGCCTTTCGCACCGGCCAATCGGGGCCGGCCTCGTGAATCTGATAACCCTTGCGATCGAGAATTTCGGCGACAAGCAACGGGCACCCCCCGGGGCCGGCTCCCACCCACACACCGGCTGGCGGTATTATTTTGCAGGTTCAATTAACGGTAGATGAATACGTACGTAGGGTGACCCTCCCCAGACGTGAGACTGAGCCGCCGCACGGCGATTTCGGCTCAGTACGCGGGTCGAATAAGGTTCACACCGGGCCGATGCCCAGATCAAGTCTGGGCAAGGGGATGATAGGGCGGCTTCGCTGTTGCCCTTCCCCCGGCGGTTTGCTAAGCCGCGCGGGATGAAGACACACCAGATCGCGGTTCTCGGCGGGTCGGGGTTTATCGGCCGCTATGTCGTCAAGCGCCTGGCCGGGCGCGGCGAGGTGGTGACGGTCGGCGGGCGTCGGGCGAGCGAGGCCGGGTTCCTCAAATTGAAGGGCGAGGTCGGCCAGGTCGGGCTCGTGAACATCGCGATCGACGACGAGGAGGTGCTTCCGGTGTTTCTTCAAGGCAAGGATGCGCTGATCAACTGCGTCGGCATCTTGCAGGAGCGCGGCCGGCAGAGTTTCGACCGGGTGCATCATACGGCGCCGGCACGCCTCGCGCGCCAGGCGCGCGAGGCCGGGGTCGCGCGGCTGATCCACATCTCGGCGATCGGCGCCGACCCGCGTTCCGGCTCGACGTATGCGCGCTCGAAGGCAGCCGGCGAGCAGGCGGTCAAGGATGCGTTTCCGACCGCGACGATCCTGCGCCCGTCGATCGTCTTCGGCCCGGAGGACGATTTCTTCAACCGCTTCGCGGCGATGGCGGTGGTGCTGCCGGTGCTGCCGCTGATCGGCGGCGGCGAGACGCGGTTCCAGCCGGTCTATGTCGGCGATGTCGCCGACGCGGTGATCCGTGCGCTCGACGACCCGGCGGCGGCCGGGCGCACCTACGAATTGGGCGGGCCGAAGGTCTATACGTTCCGCGCGCTGATGGAATTGATGCTGGCCGAGATCAAGCGGCGGCGCGTGTTCATCGACCTGCCGTTCGGCCTCGCTGCGTTGCAGGCGCGGGTGATGTCGATCCTGCCCAACCCGCCATTGACCCCCGACCAGGTCGAGATGCTGAAGCGCGACAATGTCGTCTCGTCGGGCGCGTTGACCCTGGCGACACTCGGCGTCGAGCCGACCGCGGTCGAGGCGATCCTGCCCACGTATCTCGACCGCTTCCGGCACCGCGGCTGGTACGATCGGAGCCGCGCGGTTGCCTGAATGCGACACTGCCGGCGCTTTCGCCGATAGGGCGCTTCCGCTAAAGTCGCGCCGCAGCAAATAGCGGGAATTCTGACATGGCCGCCGATCTCGAAAACACGCTCTATCTCGATGTGCCGGCCGGGCGCGTGGTGATCGAATTGCGCCCCGATCTGGCGCCCGAGCATTGCGCCCATATCAAGGCGCTGGTGCGCCGCGGGTTTTACGACGGGATCGTGTTCCACCGCGTGATCGCCGGCTTCATGGCGCAGACCGGCGACCCGACCGGCACCGGCACCGGCGGCTCAGGCCGCCGGCTCAAGGCCGAATTCTCGGCCGAGCCGCATGTCCGCGGGACCCTGTCGATGGCCCGAGCCTCCGACCCGAACAGCGCCGACAGCCAGTTCTTCATCGTGTTCGACGATGCCGGCTTCCTCGACGGCCAATACACCGTGTGGGGCCGGGTCGAGTCGGGCATGGAACACGTCGACGCGATCAAGAAGGGCGATTCGGCGCGCAACGGCACGGTCGCCGACCCCGACAAGATCGTCAAAATGCAGGTCGCCGCCGATGCGGCGGATTAGCCCCGAGGAAGCGTTTCGCTGGTGTTCGCCGCAAGACAGGATCACCCCGATGAAGATGTTGACCCGGCTCGCCCTGTTCGTCGCCGCCATGGCGTTTTGCGGTTCGGCGATGGCGGCGACCGCCGACGCCGAAAACGACATCTACCTGGATCTCGCGTTCGGCCGCGTCGTGATCACGTTGGAGCCGACCGTCGCGCCGCACACCGTCGAGCAGATCAAGAAGCTGGTGCGCGACGGGTTCTACAACGGCATCGTCTTTCACCGGGTGATCGACGGCTTCATGGCGCAGACCGGCGACCCGACCGGCACCGGCAACGGCGGCTCGGGGCATCCGCTGCACGCCGAGTTCTCGAACGAGCCGTTTGTCCGCGGGGTCGTCGCGATGGCGCGCACCTCCGATCCCAACAGCGCCGACAGCCAGTTCTTCATCATGTATGACGCCGCCCCGGCGCTCGACGGCAAGTACACGATCTTCGGCCATGTCAAATCCGGGATGGAATACGTCGACAAGCTCAAGAAAGGCGACCCGGCCAACAACGGCAAGGTCACCAACCCGGACAAGATCATCAAAATGCAGATCGCCCTCGACGCCATCCTAGCCGAACAGAAGGCGAATACTCCGAAGATGTATCAAGATCCGGCGGACACCTCGAAGCCCGGGCCCATGGGCAATATGGGACGGCACTAGCGGGTCACCGACGCGGCGTGGCATCGCGCGAGGCGCGCTCCAGGGGAAACTGGTCCGGCGCACTCGCGGTCTATCGTCAACCCCGCCTCATCGCGGTCCTGCTGATGGGGTTTTCGAGCGGCCTGCCGCTCGCGCTGACCTTTGGCACCTTGTCGTATTGGCTCGCCGAGCTCGGCGTGTCGCTGACCGCGATCGGCCTCTTCGGCCTGGTGCGCGCGTCCTACAGCCTCAAATTCGTGTGGTCGCCACTGATCGACCGGCTACCGATCCCGCTGGTGACCGCGCGGTTCGGCCGGCGGCGCGGCTGGGCGCTGACGATCCAGCTCCTCCTGGCGCTGGCGATCCTCGCGCTGGGGTCGACCGACCCCAAAACCGACCCGGCGGCGACCGCGCTCGCGGCGGTCGTCGTCGCGTTTCTGTCGGCGAGCCAGGACATCGTCATCGACGCTTACCGCATCGAACTCTTGCGCCCCGAGGAGCAAGGCGCCGGCGCCGCCGCTACGCAATGGGGCTACCGGTTCGGCATGCTCGCCTCCGGCGCGGGCGCGCTCTACGCCGCGAGTTTCGGCGGCTGGCGGTTTGCCTATGCGGCGATGGCGGGGCTGATGCTGGTCGGGATGGCGACGGTGTGGTTCACCCCCGAGCCGGGCGGCATCGCGGCGCCGGAGCTTCTTCCCGGCCCGACCGCCGCTGCGCGCCTCGAGGCCTGGCTCGAGCGCGCGGTGGTCGCGCCGTTCCGCGATATGTTCACGCGGCTCGGCGCGAAGCCGCTCGCGGCAATCGTGCTGTTCATCGTGCTCTACAAATTCGGCGACGCGCTGGCCGGCTCGATGGCGAACCCGCTCTATGTCGATCTCGGCTTCACCAAGGTCGAGGTCGCGACCGTGGCCAAAATCTATGGGGTGGTCGCGACACTCGCCGGGGTCGCGGCCGGCGGGGTGCTGGTGGCGCGGATCGGGGTGTTCAACGCGCTGCTCGCCTGCGGTGCGGCGCAGGCGCTGTCGAATTTGATGTATGCGGTGCAGGTCTGGGCCGGGCATGACGTCGCGACCTTGGCGCTGACCATCGGCGCCGAGAATTTGACCGGCGGCATGGCCTCGGCGGCGTTCGTCGCCTGCCTCTCGGGCTTATGCAATCGCGACTTCACCGCGACCCAATACGCGCTGCTGTCGTCGCTGGCGACGGTCGGGCTCAACGTGCTCGCCGCCTCGGGCGGCTATTTCGCCCAGACGCTGGGGTGGGTGACGTTTTTCGTGCTGAGCACGCTCGCCTGCCTGCCGAGCCTAGTGATCCTGGTGTGGATCATGCGGCGATCAGCCATACGACAATAGCTCGTTGCGGTGGCGTCGAAGCCAGGCGCGCGATTTGTCGACTTCGGGAACGAGGCTCGCGACGAGCCGCCAGAAGCGAGGGCCGTGGTTCATCTCGACGAGATGCGCAACCTCGTGGGCGACGACGTAGTCGACGACCGAATCGGGCGCGAAGACGAGGCGCCAGCTGAACGACAGCGAACCCTTCGACGAGCAGCTGCCCCAGCGGCTTCTCGGGTCGCGCACGCCGACCCGGCTGACGCTCTTGCCGATGCGCGCGGCGGCGGCGCGGGCGCGCGCGGCCAAGTCGCGCTTTGCGAGCGCGGTCAAATGGTCGCGTACTCGCCGCGGCAGATGAGCGGGATCGCCGCGCACGCGAATCTCGCCATCGGCGATCGTTACCACCGCGGCCCCGGGATCGAGCTCGCGGCGGATGCGGTGCGGCACGCCGAAAACCGGCACGGTCGCGCCCTCGCCAAAATGCCGCGGCTGCGGCAGCGCCGCGAGCCGCGCGGCAATCCAGCCGCGATGCGCCGCGACAAAGCCGAGCGCCATTTCGGCGGCGAATCGCCGGGGCAGCACCAGCTCGATGCCGCGCGCCGCGGCATCGACGCGCAGCGACAGGCGCCGCGCCTTCGGGCTGACGCGGATCGCCACCGGCGCGCCGAGGCCCAAGGCGCGGATGCGGCTCTCAAGAATGTCGTGAACTGGCATTCACAAAAGCTTCCGGCCCTTGTCACGATTTGGCAAGCTGCGCTTCTTCACATAAGCGCGTATCGCACAGGGGGGATGGGTTTTATGAAAACGCTGGTGTTGGCGGGCGCGCTCGTCGCGGCAATGGCGGGCGCCGCCGCGGCCGATCCGATCGAGCTGCAATGGTGGCACGCGATGACCTCGGTCAACGGCGACCGCATCAACAAGATAGCCGCCGATTTCAACGCGATGCAGAGCGACTACAAGGTCACGCCGGTATTCAAAGGCTCCTATGCCGAGACGTTGACCGCGGCGATCGCCGCCTATCGCGGCGGCAACGCGCCGGACATCGTCCAGGTGTTCGAGGTCGGCACCGCGACGATGATGGCGGCGAAAGGAGCGATCAAGCCGGTCTATCAGCTCATGGAAGACGCGCACGAGCCGTTCGACCCGAGTGTCTACCTGCCCGCGATCACCGCTTATTACAGCACCGTCGACGGCAAGATGCTGTCGTTCCCATTCAACAGCTCGACCCCTGTCGTCTACTGGAACAAGGACGCGTTCAAGAAGGCCGGGCTCGATCCCGACAAGCCGCCCAAAACCTGGCCCGAGACATTTGATGTCGCGAAGAAATTGCGCGCCGCCGGCATCTCCTGCGGATTTACCGCGGCCTGGGTGAGCTGGACGCAGATCGAGAATTTCAGCGCCTGGCACAACCTGCCCCTATCGACCAAGGCGAACGGGTTGGAAGGACCCGACGCGGTGCTCGAATTCAACAACCCGACGGTCATTCGCCACATCGGCAATCTCGCCGAAGCGCAGAAAGACAAGGTTTTCGACTATGGCGGCCGCACCAGCGAGCCCGAGCCGAAGTTCCTCAGCGGCGATTGCGGCATGATCCAGGACTCGTCGGCCTTCTACGGCGCGGTCAAGGCCAGCGTCAAATTCGATTTCGGGGTCACCGAGCTGCCCTATTACCCAGACGTCGCGGGCGCGCCGCAGAACTCGATCATCGGCGGCGCCAGCCTGTGGGTGATGGGCGGCAAGAAGCCCGAGGAATACAAGGGCATCGCCAAGTTCTTCTCCTATCTGTCGGGAACCCCGGTGCAGAAAGCCTGGCACGAGGCGACCGGCTACCTGCCGATCACCAAGGCCGCCTATGACACGGCCAAGGCCGAGGGATTCTACGATAAGAACCCGGGCACCGAGATCGCGATCCTGCAGATGACCGGCAAGCCGCCGACCGAGAATTCGCGCGGTCTCAGATTTGGCAACATGGTGCAGCTGCGCGACATCATCGCGGAGGATCTCGAAGGCGCGTTCTCCGGCAAGATGGACGCCAAGGCGGCGATGGACGACGCGGTCAGCCGCGGCAACGCGCTCCTGCGCCAGTTCCAGAAGAACACACAGTAAGGTTCGTGGCGCCCGACCCTCACCCGCCTCGCTGCGCTCGGCACCCTCTCCCGCAATGCGGGAGAGGGGCTTTGCGCTGGCCGAGTAGCCCCTCTCCCGCTTGCGGGAGAGGGAGGGACCCATCGCGCCAGCGATGGGAGGGTGAGGGTAGCTAAATGGACCGCCGCGTCGTCTTCTCGGGCTGGCTGTTTCCCGCAGTGTTGTTGCTGCCGCAGCTGGCGGTGACGGTCATTTTCTTCTTCTGGCCGGCGGGGCAGGCGATCGTACAGTCGGTACAGGGCGGCGACGCGTTCGGCTTGTCGACCCGATTTGTCGGCGGGGACAATTTCGCGACCTTGTTCGCCGACCCCAACTACCTCTTCTCGTTCGGGGTGACCGCGTTCTTCAGCGTCTGCGTGGCGATCCTGGCTCTGGCGCCGGGGCTGCTGCTCGCGGTGATGGTCGACCGGGTGGTGCGCGGCGCGACATTCTACAAGACCGTGCTGCTGCTGCCCTACGCGATCGCCCCGGCGATCGCCGGGGTGCTGTGGATGTTCCTGTTCAACCCGACGATCGGCGTCGTCGCGGCGTGGCTGCGCGGGGCGGGGGTCGATTGGAACTATCTGCTCAACGGACGCCAGGCGATGTTGCTGGTGATCCTCGCCGCGGCATGGAAGCAGATCAGCTACAATTTTCTGTTCTTCCTCGCCGGGCTGCAGGCGATCCCGCCGTCGCTGCTCGAAGCCTCGGCGATCGACGGCGCGACGCCCCAGCGGCGGTTCTGGACGATCGTCTTTCCGCTGCTCGCGCCGACCAGCTTCTTCCTGATCGTCGTCAACATCGTCTACGCGTTCTTCGACACGTTCGGGGTGATCCACAATGTGACCGAGGGCGGGCCCGACAAGGCGACCGAGATCCTCGTCTACAAGGTCTGGTACGACGGGATTGTCGGGCTCGATCTCGGCGGCTCGGCGGCGCAGTCGGTGGTGTTGATGGCGATTGTGATTGGGCTGACCGCGATCCAGTTCCGCTTTATCGAGCGAAGAGTGCATTACGCATGAGGGCCGCGGGATCATGGTAAGCGCCAAGTCCCGCGCCTGGATCCCGCACGCGATCTTGATCGCCGGGCTGCTGGTCGTGCTGTTCCCCATCTATGTCGCGTTTGTCGCGTCGAGCCTCGACCTGGCGTCGATCCTGGAGGCGCCGATGCCGCTGCTGCCTGGGGGGCATCTCGCCGGCAACTTCATCGGCGCGATAACCGCCGGCACCGCCAAGACCAGCGGCGTCTCGGTCGCTCGGATGATGTTCAACAGCCTGGTGATGGCGCTGATCATCGCGGTCGGCAAGATCGCGATCTCGCTGCCCTCGGCCTATGCGGTCGTGTTCTTCCGCTTTCCGCTGCGCAAGCTGTGCTTCTGGGCGATCTTCGTGACCCTGATGCTGCCGGTGGAGGTGCGCATCATTCCGACCTACCAGATCGTGACCAATCTGGGCCTCATCGACCGCTATGCCGGGTTGAGCCTGCCGCTCGTCGCCTCGGCGACCGCGACCCTGCTGTTCCGCCAGTTCTTCCTGACCATCCCCGACGAGCTGGTCGAGGCCGCCAAGATCGACGGTGCCGGGCCGTGGCGATTCTTCATCGACACGGTGATCCCGCTATCGACGACCAATATCGCCGCGCTGTTCGTGATCCTCTTTATCTACGGCTGGAACCAGTATCTGTGGCCGCTCCTCGTCACCAACACGCCGTCGATGACGACGATCGTGATCGGGATCAGGCAGATGATCGGCAATGGCGACACCCAGACCGAATGGCAGATCGTCATGGCCACCGCGATCCTGGCGATGGCGCCGCCGGTCGCGGTCGTGCTGCTGATGCAGCGCTGGTTCGTCAGGGGGCTGGTCGAGAGCGAGAAATGAGCGGCCCGTCCTATCGCCCCGCGACCGTCGCCGACGCGGCCGACATTCATGCGCTGTTGCTCGCCATCGCTGGCGACATCCCGCTCGCGGTCGAGACGCTCGAGCAGGAGGAGGCGCTCTACGCTGCGGTGCGCAAGGTTCTCGCATTCGGTCAGTCATGGGTTGCGCTCGACGGCGAGACGGTGGCCGGGTTCGTGCTGGTCGACAGCGCCGAGGTCGGGCGGCATTGGGGCGAGAACGAGCTCCTCAACCTGCGCTATGCCGGCGGAGAGATGCTCGACGTGCTGGTCTGCAAGGTGGTGGAGCGGGCGGTGCCGATCATCGCCAGCGTTCGCGCGGCCAACCGCTCGGGCCTCGCGGCGCTGCTCGAACGGCTGGGGTTCCGGAAAACCGAGACCCGTGTGGGCGAGCAGCATTTCCGCCGCGATCCGTAGTAAGGGCAGGCATAGATGGCCACCGTAACCCTCGACAACATCAAGAAATCCTATGGTGAGCGCGAGGTCGTGCACGGTGTCAGCTGCAATGTCGCCGATGGCGAGCTGGTGGTCGTGGTCGGGCCGTCGGGCTGCGGGAAATCGACCTTGTTGCGCATGGTCGCTGGGCTCGAGGACATCACCTCGGGCGCGGTGGCGATCGACGGGCGCGTCGTCAACGGGGTCGAACCCAAGGACCGCGACATCGCGATGGTGTTTCAGAACTACGCGCTCTACCCGCACATGAGCTGCTTCGACAACATGGCCTATGGCCTGCGAATGCGCGGCATGGCGAAGGACGAAATCCGGGTCAGGGTCGATCGCGCCGCGGCGATCCTGCAATTGGACGGGCTCCTCGATCGCAAACCGCGCCAGTTGTCCGGCGGGCAGCGCCAGCGCGTCGCGATGGGCCGCGCGATCGTGCGCGATCCGAAAGTGTTTTTGTTCGACGAGCCGCTGTCGAATCTCGACGCCAAGTTGCGGGTGCAAATGCGGGTCGAGATCAAACGGCTGCAGCAGGAGCTCGGCACGACCTCGCTCTATGTGACGCACGACCAGGTCGAGGCGATGACCCTCGCCGACCGGCTCATCGTGATGAATGCCGGCAATGCGGACCAGATCGGCCCGCCGCTCGACCTCTACGAGCGGCCGGCGACCGCGTTTGTCGCCGGGTTCATCGGCTCGCCGGCGATGAATTTGGTCGAGGGTCGGCTCGATGGCGCCGGCGTCATCATCGGCAATTGCACGCTGCCAGTCGAGCATACTGCCGGCGAAACCGGGCGTGCTGTGCTGGCCGGGCTGCGACCGGAGCATCTGGAGCTGGCCGAGGATGGACTGTTGCCGCTCACGATCGAATTGCTGGAGCGGCTCGGCGCTGACACGATCGTCCACGGCAAGCTCGGCGACGACGGTACGCTGCTGACCGCGCGGGCCGCCGGCACGGTCAACCCGCCGCTTGGCCACACGCTCCGCTTCGCGGTGCGGCCCGAGAACATCCACTTGTTCGATCGCGACACGGGGAAGCGGATCTAGTCTTCCCGGTCGATCAGGTGGATGAACGAGCCGAAGACAGGGCCGCGCTTCAGGCCTGCCGGACCGAGATAGTAGCCGCTGGAGTCGGTGACCGCGAACAGCCGGTCGGCGTCGCCTTCCGCGACGATACTGGCATAGTGGAATTCGTGGCCCCGGAAGCGCGTTCCGGCGCCGCCGAGCGGTCCCGCTGAGACCAGCGTCGCGACGCGATAGCCGAGATGGCGGCGCGGCTCGGCGAAGCTCGTCGCCAGCGGCAATAGGCCGGCCATGCGGTGCGTCGCGCCACTGGCGTCGGTCAGCGCCTCGCCAAGCACCATATAGCCGCCGCACTCGCCGTAGACCGGCTTGCCGCAAGCGGCGGCCGCGCGCAGCCCATCGAGAAAACGCATCGCCGCGGCGATCCGCCCGGCGTGCAGCTCGGGATAGCCGCCGGGAAGGTAGATCGCGTCGGCATTCGGATTGGGCGGTTCATCGGCGAGCGGCGAAAAGACCGAGATCTCCGTACCGTAACGCCGCCAGCCCGACAGCATGTCCTCATAGGTGAACAGGAATGCGTCGTCGCGCGCGACGGCAATATGTTGCCCGAACGGGGGCATCCCCGCCGTGCCGCGCGTATCGCCACGGTGCGACGGCCGGGCAAGCGCGATTAGTCGATCGACGTCGATAGTGTCGGCGACCAGCGTCGCCGCGCCGGCGATCGACCCTTCGGCATCGGCGATCTCGCCGGCTGGAACGAGACCGAGGTGGCGGCTCGGCAGTTTCAGGGTTGGGTTGCTCGGCATCGCGCCGAGCACTGGCAGGCTGGACAGATGCCGGGTGATTGCCCCGGTCAGCAGCGCCCGGTGTCGTGGGCTGGCGACATGGTTGAGGATCACCCCGGCAAGCGGCACTTGCGGGTCGTGGCGCGCGAAACCGGCCACCAGCGCGGCGACCGAGGCGCCCTGGCCGCCGGCATCGACCACCAGCACGACCGGCCAGCCGGTGAGGCGCGCGAGTTGCGCGGTCGATCCGGCCTCGCCGTCCGGTCCGGCGCCGTCGAACAGACCCATCACCCCTTCGCAAACGATGAGATCGGCCGCGGCTTCGAGCTCGCCGACGAGCCCCGCGAGCGTCGCTGGCCGCATCGCCCAGGGGTCGAGATTGACGCACGGCGCGCCGCTCGCCAGCGCGTGAAAGGTTGGGTCGATGTAGTCGGGCCCGGCCTTGGCGGCGGCGACGCGGATGCCGCGATCCCGCAGATGGCGCAACAGCCCCGCCGTGATCAGGGTCTTGCCGCTGCCGGATTTCGGTGCGGCGAGGATCAACCCCTTGCCGCTCACACCTTGTACCAGGCGAGCTTATCGTGCAGGCGCGCGACTTCGCCGATTGCGATGATCGCAGGGCTCTCGACTGTCGTCGCGGCGCGGGCGGCCTCGCCGAGCGTCGTCATCACCACGCGCTGCGCGGCGGTCGTTGCCTTGCTGACGATCGCGACCGGCTCGCCGGGCGCGCGCCCCGCGGCGATCAGCCGGCTGGTGATGTCGCCGAGATGGTTCAAGGCCATGTAGAGCACGATGACCGGCGAGCCCCTGGCGATCGCCGCCCAGTCGGGGGCGCTGTTTTCCTCGCCCGGCACCGCGCCGTCGCTGTTGTGCCCGGTGATCAGGGTAACCGCCGAGTTGATGCCGCGATGGGTCAGCGGGATCCCGGCATAGGCGAGCCCGCCGATCGCCGCGGTGATGCCGGGCACGATGCGGAACGGGATGCCGGCTTGCGCGAGGGCTAGCGCCTCCTCGCCGCCGCGGCCGAAGACACACGGATCGCCGCCCTTGAGGCGCAGGACGCGCTTGCCGTCGCGGGCGAGCGCGATCAGCCGCGCGGTGATGTCGGGCTGGCGCGACGAGGGCCGGCCGCCGCGCTTGCCGGCGTCCTCAAGCAATGCGTCCGCGTGAGCGAGCGCGAGGATGCGCGGGTCGACCAGCGCGTCGCAGACGATCGCGTCGGCTTGGCCAAGCGCATGCAGCGCCAGTACCGACAGCAGTCCCGGATCGCCCGGCCCGGCGCCGACCAGCCAGACGCTGCCGGGCTTCATTTTGGGAAGTTGCAATCGCTCGCTGTCGATCATTCGTCGCAAGGTAGTCAGGCCCGGATGATTTGCTAAGATCATTCTATGCCACGGCAAGAAGCCAGTCCGCTGCGCCGCGGATGGACGACCGGCGCTTGCGCCGCGGCCGCCGCGCGCGCCGCGTTTGCCGCGCTGTTGACCGGCGAATTCCCCGATCCGGTGTCGATCCGCCTGCCGCGCGGCCAGCGGCCGAGCTTTGCTCTGGCGCTAGCGGAGCGCGACGGCACGGTCGCGCGCGCCGGCATCGTCAAGGACGCGGGCGACGATCCCGACGTGACGCACGGCGCGACGATCATCGCCGAGATCGCGTGGGCCCGGCCCGGTGCCGGCATCGCGTTTGCCGCCGGCGAGGGGGTCGGCACGGTGACCCGGCCGGGTTTGCAGCTTGGCGTCGGCGAGCCGGCGATCAACCCGGCGCCGCGCGCGATGATCCGCGAGGCGCTCGTCGATCTCGCCGAGGCCAACGGCGCGCCGCCGCCCGATGTGACCGTAACGGTTGCGATACCGGGCGGCGAGCGGCTTGCCGAAAAAACGATGAACGCGCGGCTCGGTATCGTCGGCGGGCTGTCGGTGCTCGGCACGACTGGGATCGTCGTGCCGTATTCCTGCGCCTCGTGGGTGCATTCGATCCAGCGCGGCATCGATGTCGCGCGCGCTGCCGGGCTTGAGCACATCGCTGCGGCGACCGGGACCACGTCCGAGCGCGCAGTGCAGCGTCTCTACGCGCTGCCCGATCATGCGCTGATCGACATGGGCGATTTTGTCGGCGGCACGCTCAAATACCTGCGCCGCCGCCCGGTTGCGCGGCTGACCTTGGCCGGAGGGTTCGCCAAAATGGCGAAGCTCGCGGCCGGGCACCTGGACCTGCATTCGAGCAAGAGCCAGGTCGAGCCGGCTTTGTTGAGCGAAATGCTGTGCTCGATCGGCCCCGACGATCGCACGCTGGAAGCCGCGAGCGGCGCCGAGACCGCCGGCGCGCTGCTCGAGGTTGCCGGGAGCTGGCGCGCGGCGCTGGCTGACAGCGTCGCGCGGCGTGCGCGCGAGACCGCGCTCGCGACGCTTTCCGGCGCGACCGCGGTCGAGGTCGCGATCGTCGATCGCGGCGGCGAATTTCTCGCACGGGTCGGGTCATGAGCGCGACGCGCCTCTTGATCCTCGGCGGCACCGGCGAGGCGGCGGCGTTGGCGCGCGCGGTGCTCGCCCGCTTCGGCGACCGGATCGAGGTGACGACCGCGCTCGCCGGCCGCACGCGACATCCGGGACCGATCGCCGGCCAGGTGCGGATCGGCGGGTTCGGCGGCGCTGCCGGGCTTGTCGACTATCTTGCCGACCAGGCGATCGACCGGCTGATCGACGCGACCCATCCGTTTGCCGCGGAGATTTCACGCGCGGCTCGGCTCGCCTGCGACCAGGCCCAAGTGCCGCGCCTGTTGCTGCTGCGCCCGGTGTGGCGGCGCCATCCGCTCGACCGCTGGATCGAGGTCGACAGCGTCGAGGCCGCCTCGCAGATCGTCGGTCGGGTCGGGCGGCGGGCGCTGTTGACCGTCGGCGGCGGCGAGGTCGCCGCCTTCGCGCCGGCGACCCAGGTGCGCTTTGTCGTGCGCATGATCGATCCGCCGCGCGTCGCGCTGCCGCTGCGTTTCCACGAGATCGTGCTCGGTCGCGGCCCGTTCGGGCTGACCGAGGAGCGTCACCTGTTACAAAAGAACGCGATCGACGTGCTGGTGTGCAAGGCGAGCGGCGGCGCGGCGACCGAGGCCAAGCTGATCGCCGCGCGTGAATTGAGCCTGCCGGTAATCATGGTGCGCCGTCCGCCAGTCGAGCGGGGGCTGTCGGTCGATACGGTCGAAGCGGCGATCGATTGGCTGGCCGGGCTCGACCAGTGGCCGGAAGCGAGGAGGACGTCATGATCCTACGCCGTGGCCGCGTTGCCGCTGCCGTCCTGTTGGCGCTGGCCGCCGCGGCGCCGGGTGCGCGGGCCGATCTCAGCAACGCGCTGAACCCGTTTTCCAACTACTACAACAATGTCGCGCGCGCCGCTGAGCGGAACGACGTCGCTGCCGTGCGCTCGCTGCTCTCCTCGGGCAACAACCCCAACCAGACCGAGGAGGACAGCCAGCGCACCGGCCTGCAATGGGCGGCGATTAACGGCAATTTGCAGATCATCGCGATCCTGATCAAGGCCGGCGCCCGGATCGGCGACCGCGACAAGCTCGGCAACACGGCGCTGCACTACGGCGCCGAGCACAACCAGCTTGAAACCTTGAAGCTGCTGCTCGATGTCGGCGCAGTGATCGACGATCAGAACCACGACGGCATGACCCCGCTGATGATCGCCGCGAAGAACGGCGAGGTCGAGATCGTCCGCACGCTCTTGGCGAAGGGGGCCAATCCCAGCAAATCCGACTATACCGGGCGCGACCCTGCGGGCTGGGCGGCCGAAAGCCATCGCCCGGCGGTGGTCGAAGCGATCCGGGCAGCCCTCGCGCAGAAGCATTAAGCTGGGTCAGCGTGACTTGCGCATCAAATGATGATGATCGGGGGCGTAGAGCCGGCTGTCGCTGCCGTCGGTGGCGAGCGCCGGGCCGACGAGGATCAGCGCGGTCCGGGTGATGCGGGCCGCCTTCACCGCGGCGCGAATGGTCGACAGCGTACCGCGGATCAAGAGCTCGTCGGGCCAGCTGACGCGATAGGCGACGACGGCCGGGCAATCGACGCCGTAATGCGGGCTCAGACTGCGCACCACCGCGGCGAGGTTGGCGATCGACAGGTGGATCGCCAGGGTCGCGCCGCTCGCCGCCAGGCGGTCGAGGCTTTCGCCGTCGGGCATCGCCGAGGCGCGGGTCGCGGTGCGGGTCAGGATGATGGTCTGGGCGATGCCGGGCGCGGTCAGCTCGCGGCGCAGCGCCGCGGCGGCGGCGGCGAAGGCGGGGACGCCGGGTGTGACGTCATAGGGAATGCCGAGCGCGTCGAGTCGGCGCATCTGCTCGGCGATCGCCCCATAGAGCGACGGGTCGCCGGAATGAACGCGGGTGACGTCGTGGCCCTCGCGATGCGCCGCCGCGATCTCGGCGACGATCTCGTCGAGGGTCAAAGCCGCGGTGTCGACGACCCGCGCGCCCGGCGGCGCCGCGGCGACGATGGCCGCCGGCACCAGCGACCCGGCGTAGAGGCAGACCGGGCATCGGCGGATGAGGTTGAGGCCGCGCACCGTGATCAGATCCGCGGCGCCCGGCCCGGCGCCGATGAAGTGGACGGTCACTTCCGGCGATAACCGCGCGGCGTGTAAAGCCGCGGTGGGTTGGTGCGGGTGAGGCGGGTCTCGCGACTGCCAATGATGACGACCGTCAGCATGTCGATCTCGGCATCGGCAAGCGCACCGAGCGTCGACACCCGCGAGAATTCGCTGTCGCGGCCGAGATTGCGGGCAAGCAGAACCGGCGTCTCGGGCGGGCGTTGAGCAAGGAGGATTGTCGCCGCTTCTTCAAGCTGAGAAATCCGCCGCGCCGAGCGTGGGTTGTAGAGCGCGACGATGAAATCACCGACCGCGGCCGCCTCGAGCCGAGCACGGATCGCCGCCCACGGGGTCATTAGATCGGACAGCGAGATTGCGCAGAAATCATGGCCGAGCGGCGCTCCGGCGCGGGCGGCGGCAGCCTGCATCGCGCTGATCCCCGGCGCGACGGTGATCGCGACCGAAGCCCAGTCGCGGCGCTCCTCGCGGTCGAGCAGTTCGAAGACCAGCGCGGCCAGCCCGTAGATGCCGGCATCGCCCGACGAGATCAGCGCAACGTCCTTGCCGGCGGCGGCGAGGTCGAGCGCGAGGCGCGCGCGTTCCTCCTCGGCGCCAATCGCGCTCAAGTGCAGCGTCTTGCCGGCGGCCGCGCGGCCGAGCAGGTCGAGGTAGAGGCTGTAGCCGACGATGTCGCTCGCCGCGGAAATCTGCGCGGTGGCTTCCGGGGTGCGCCAGGCCGGATCGCCGGGACCGATGCCGACAATCGCCAGCCGGCCGCGGCTACGGCCGATGCTTGCCGCATCGATCGGCCCCGCGGCGCGGGCGATCGCGCAAGTCGCGTGCCGAGATTTTCGCTTTGGCACGACCAATGTGCCCCCCGGCCCAGCCGCGGCGAGCGCGGCGCCCTCGGCGACCCCCCAGCAGCCGGTCGCACGATAGACCGCCTCGGAGCGCTCGGAGAGGCGCGGCGTCTCGTCCAGCAGGCGCGCGGCGGTGAAAAATCGCGCCGGTACGTCGAGCCTGTCGGCGAGCGCATGGATGCCCGCCTCGGCGAGCTTCAGCTCGACCGAGACCACCGCCGCGACGGCTTCGGCCGCAAGGTCCGCGGCGGCAAGGCTCGCCTCGGCGAGCGCGGCGATCTCCGTGGGGTCGCAGTCGCGCTCGCAGCCGATCCCCACCGCCAGCACCGGCGGGTGGAAGGTCAGCTCGGTAGCGTCCTTCGCGATTGAGCGGTCGGTGACGCGCACCGCGATGTCCGCGCTCGCGGCCCAGGCAATGCCGCTCGCACGCAGCCACTCGGCACAACCGATATCGTCCTGCAGGGCGACCGGCTTGCCGGCGATCAGCGCCGCGGCGACCGGTTTCACGCGATCGGGATTGGCGATGCGCCAGCCAGGCGGCGGCTCATCAAGCGCGAGGCCGAGCCGCAGATCGCCGGCGGTGGTGATCGCCGCGACCCCACCCAATGCCTCCGCGAGCGCGCGGGCGATCCTATTGGCGCCGTGGTGCCCGCCGAGCAGTGGCACCGCGACCGAACCGTCCTCGGCGAGCGCGACGACCGGCGGGTCGGCGCGCTTGTCGTCGACGAGCGGCGCCAGCGCGCGGATCAGGATGCCGCTGGCGCAGAGCCCGATGATCGGCCGCCCGGCGGCGAACAGAGCGGTGAGATGCGGCACGACGCGGTCGTAGGCCTCATCGCAATCGCCGGCGAGAGCGCGCGGGCCGTGCAGCGTCGAGCCCGGCAGCAAGTCGCGCGCCCGGAGACCGAGCGCCATGCCGCTCGCGCCGAGCACGACGATCGCGGCGGCTTCGGGGAGCCTCCTGTTCATGGCCCGCTCCGCACCAGCGCCAGCGCGAAATAGGGGACGCTGTCCGGGTCGACCTCGGCGAAACGAGCGATGCGCTGGCACTTCTGCGTCGCGCGCTCGACATAGATCGCGCCGTCGAGCAGGCCAAGCCCGGCGAGCACGCGGCGCACTTTGCCGACATGGCGTCCCAGTTTGATCACCGCGGCGGTCTCGGCGGCGGCAAGACGGCGCTCGAGCTCGTCTTCGGCCAAGGTCGCCGGGATCACCGTCAAGCTCTCGTCGCGCTGGGCAAGCGGCAGCCCCGCGGCGGCGGCGCAGGCGGTCAGCGACGACACGCCGGGCACGACCTGCACGGCGTAGCGCGGCGCGAGACGGGTGTAGATCGCCGCGAAGGTGCCGTAGAAGAACGGGTCGCCCTGGCACAAGAAGGCGACGTCGCTACCCTGGTCGAGCTCGGCCGCGATGGTCGCCGCGGCGTCGTCGTAGATATCGTGCGGCGGCGGGCCGGGCCGCATCGGGAAATCGATGCGGATCTCGCGCTGCGCCGCATCGAGCCACTCGGCGACAATGCTGCGGGCAAAGCTGTCGCCGGCCTCGGGTGCCGGGTAGGCGACGACCGGCGCGGCGCGCAACAGGCGCAGCGCCTTCATGGTCACCAGCTCGGGGTCGCCCGGCCCGAGTCCCAGCCCGTAGAGCGTCCCGGCGCCCATCTCACTTCCGCCCGACCCGGTATAGCGTCAGCACCATGCGCAGCCCGTTCGAGTAGTCGGTGCCGCGGATCCTGTCGAGCGGTTGCGCGGCGAGGCCGCGCGCCGCCAGCCCCTGCTGGAACTGCGCATCCTCGCGGCCACTGACCAGCGCCTCGCCGCCGCCAGCCAGCTCGGTCGCCGCGTCGGGCATCACGTTGATTCGCAGCCTGCCGCCGAGCAGGAAGACGAGGCTCGGCTCGTTGTAGCCGAGGACGACCAGCCGCGTACCTGCTACGGGTGGGTTGCGGGTGATCATCGCGGCCGCATCGCGGCTGAGCCACAAATGGTCGAGGCTCGGCATCACCCAAACCGTCGCCGGGATGGTCAGCGCCAATGACAGCGCCGCGATCATCGCCGTGGTGGCCGCGGGGCGCGGCCGGCGCCACAGCAGCACCGCCATCAGCACGACGAGCAGAACGGCGCCGATGATGCCGGCCGCGGTGAGGCCATCGCCGAAGCGCAGCGGCAGCGCGATCAGCCCGCCGGCGATGCCCAGCGTCGCCGCGACCCATAGCGTTTGAACCGCCCGGGTTGTCCAGCGCTCCCAGGCTCGCTCGCCCTCGGCCGGCCCGTCGACCAGCGCGCCGGCGGCAAGCAGCGCGAGCGCCGGGTAGAGGGGCAGCACATAATGCGGCAGCTTGGTGGGGACCAGCTCGATAAAGACCCAGGCCGGAACGATCCAGGCCACCAGGAAACGCGTGATCGGCTGCTCGTGGCGTCGCCAACCGCGGATCAAGGTCGGGGCGAGAAACAGCGAGGCCGGCCAGAACGTGATCAGCGCCAGCGCCAGATAGTAGAACGGCGGCGCGCCGTGCGATTCCTGCGCGCCGACCAGCTTCGACAGGAAATCGCGGCCGAGCGAATCGGCGAGGAAGCGGCCCTCAGTCGCATGCTCTATCGCCACGAGCCACGGCGCGATCGCCAGTGCGGTCGCGATCAACCCCCAGATCGGCCGCAGAGCGCGCAACCAGCTTGCATCACGGTCGGCGACCGACAGAGTCGAGGCGGTGACGATCGCCAATGCCGGGCCAATCGGGCCCTTGAGGAGGATCGCCGCGATCTCCGCCGCCCAAAACGCGATCGCGACGCCGGTGCCAATCGGTCGGCCGGCGCGGGTGCGGACATAGGCGAGGCCGAGCGCGCCCTGGCCGCCGACGATTGCGGCGAGCAGGCACGCATCGGTCTTGGCGATGTGCGCCTCGGCGACAACGCCGAGCGCGGTGGCGAGGAACACCGCGGCGATCATCGCGGTGCACGGCGCGGTCTCGTCGGGGCCCGGCGCGCTCTTCAGAAGCGCCCGGCCGAGGCCGAAGGTCAGCAGCACCCCGACCCCGGCGCCGATCAGCGAGGGCAGGCGATAGGGCCAGATCGCGGTCGCTTCCGGGTCGCTGAAGGCGCCGACCGCGGCGGCCTGCAGCCAGTAGATGCCGGCCGGCTTCTGATTGCGCGCCTCATCCATGAAGCGGATGTGCAGGAAATCGCCGGTCTCCAGCATCTGCCGTGTCGCCTGGGCGAAGCGGGCCTCGTCGCGGTCGAGCACCGGGATCGCCATCATGCCCGGCAGGTAAAGCAGGAGGCACAGCGCGCCGAGCAGTGCATACGGGCGCCAGCCGGCGAGCCAGCCCACGCACCAGGGGGCGAACCGCGGCATCTCAGCCCTCGACCGACGGTGAACGGTGGGGTTTCAAAACGGTCGAGCACCTTTTTTGTCATTACGCGCCGGCGCGAAGAACCCGGCGCGGGCCGGGCGCGTCCCCGGTGGTCGCCGTCGTGGGATGACGAATAGTCGATCGGAAACATGTCGTCCATCCCGAGCTGTCGCCTCACCCGGGCTTCACGACGGCCCACTGGGTGACCGCGATCAGCGGGCGCCAGGCGCAGTGGCCGCCGAGCGTCTCGGCCCGGCTGGCGGCGAGTCGGGTCAGGCTGCCGCCATGCCGCGCCTGCCCTTCGAGCAGCACGCGCTCGCCCTCCAGGCTGATGACGTTGGCGACGAGCCGCCCGCCGGGGCGCAGCGTCCGCCACAGCGCCGGCAACAATTCGGGTTCGGCGATGCCGCCGCCGACGAAGATCGCATCGGGCGACGCGAGCCCGGCCAGAGCCTCCGGAGCCGCGCCGTTGATGATGGCGAGCCCCGGCACCCCGAGCGCGGCGGCGTTGCGCGCGATCACCGCGGCGCGCGCCGGATCGCGCTCGATCGCCACCGCCGACAGGTGCTCGTCGGCGCGCAGCCATTCGATCGCGATCGAGCCGCTTCCGGCGCCGACATCCCACAGCCTCTCGCCCGGCAGCGGCGCGAGCGCGGCGAGCGTCGCGGCGCGGATTTCACGCTTGGTCAGCTGGCCGTCATGCTCGAACGCGTCGTCAGGCAGGCCGGCAAGACGCGACCGGCCGCGCACGCCCGGCATCGCACGGCATTCTAGCGCGATCGTGTTGAGGTCGGCGGCCTGGCGTTCGCCCCAATCCTGCGCCAGCGCGCCGTGTATGGCCTCACTCGGACCGCCGAGGTGTTCGCAAACGGTGAGCCGGCTCGGCCCCCAGCTAGCCTCGGTCAACAGCCGGGCGACCGCGGCGGGGGTCGCGCCGTCCTCGGAGAGGATCAGCGCGCGGCGGCCTTCGGCGAGGTGGGGGCGTAGCGTGTCGAGCGGGCGGCCGTGCAGGCTGACCAGCGCGCAATCGGCGATCGCCCAGCCCAGCCGCGCTGCGGCGAGGCTGAAGGCGCCCGGATGCGGCAGGATCGTCATCTGGTCGCGCGCGAAATTTTGACCGAGGATCGCGCCGGCGCCGAACCACATCGGGTCGCCGCTCGCGAGCACGACGACGCGCCGCCCGCGATGCTTGGCGATGGCGGCGATCGATTGGGCGAACGGCTGTTGCCAAGGCAGGCGCTCGGCCGCGCCCGGCGGCACCATCGCCAGATGCCGCGTGCCCCCGACGATGATCTCGGCGGTATCTATGGTGGCACGCGCCGCGGCGCTCAGACCGGCGAGCCCATCATCGCCGATGCCGATGATGCTCAGCCACCGGGTCATCGCTCGGCCTTTGCCGTGAGCGCATTGACCGCGGCCGCGGCGAGCGCGCTGCCGCCGCGCCGGCCATGGAGCGTGATGAAGGTGAGGCCGTCGCCGAAATCGGCGAGCGCCGCCTTGGCCTCGGCGGCGCCGACAAAGCCGACCGGGAAGCCGAGCACCAGGGCCGGTTTCGGCCCCCCGGTGGCGATCAGTTCGAGCAGGTGAAACAAAGCGGTCGGCGCATTGCCGATCGCGACCACCGCGCCGGCAAGGTGCGGGCGCCACAGCTCGACCGCGGCGGCCGAGCGCGTGGTTTCGAGGCGGCGGGCGATGTCCGCGGTTTTCGGATCGGTGAGCGTGCACAGGATTTGGTTTTGCGCCGGCAGCCGTCCGCCGATGACCCCAACCGCCACCATACGGCTATCGACGAGGATCGGCGCGCCGTCGGCAAGCGCCCGCTTCCCCTCGGTTACAGCATTTTCTGCCCAGGCGAGGTCGTGGAGAATTGTCGCATCGCCGGCCGCATGTGCGAGCCGCAGCGCCACCGGTCGCATCTCTGGCGGGAAGCGGGAGAGATCGGCTTCCGCCTCGATCAGCGCGAAGGAGCGTTCGTAGATCGCGGCGGGGTCGCGGAGATAGGTATAGCGGCTCACGACCCTTGACCCTCCCGCGCCGCCGGCGCGGGTTGCTCCCTCTTGCCGCTCGCGGGGAGAGGGTCGGGGCGAGGGGCCGCGCGCCGCTTGGCGACACGCATTCGCGGTGCCGTCACCCCCAGGGTCCATGCCTCCTCCTCGACCACCTGCCGCGCTTCGGCGTCGGAGATGGCCGGCGTGAACCAGGATCGAAGCTCGCTGGTGCGGTCGGCCTTCGCGAAGATGCGGGCGACGGTGCGCACCTGCGCCTTGTCGTTGGGCGGGCCGAGCCTGGGGCAGACCTTCCACCATGAGGGCCATACCTCGGCAAAAATGATGCGGGCGTCGTCGGGAAGGCTGAGCCCGGTCTCGAACGGCCAGATGCGGGCGCGATCGGTCCAGCGCCGGTCGTCGCGCAACGCGCGCACGACCGGGATGCCGGTCAGTACCTGGCCGCCAACCGAGCCGGCGCCGATTAGCTTCCAGCACGGCTGCGCGCCAACCATCCAGGTGTCGATTAGTCGCTTTTCGAGGAGCCCGTCGCTGTCGTGCCGGCGGTGGTGCTTGGCGTCGAGGAACGCGCTCTCCAGCCGCACCGGTCGGCCCCAGAACGGAAATGGGCCGCCGCAGACCCGCTCGTTGAGCGCCGCGGCAACGTGGAACCGGTTGTTGCCGTTGTCCGGGCGGTCATCGATCAGCCGCGCGATCTCGTCCCACACCGAACGCCACGGCCGCCCGTCGTCGAGCCCAAGTCGCGCCGCGAACCCCGCCGGATAGCCGAACGGAAAGTCGAAGCCGAGGACGGCCCGCTCGCCGCGCTCGCTCGCCAGCGCGATCATGTCGGCAAGCGCCGTGCGCGCGGCATGGCGGGTCGGCGGGTTGAGGACGGTTTCGCCGTCCCGGTCGACCCGGCAGATCCAGATGCTGTCGCGTCCGGTCTTGGGCGTCCGCGCCGCGCTCCAATCGACGATGATGTAGGTGTCGAACACTGAAATCACTCGTCAGTGCCGGCCCCCACCCGATCGCTGCGCGATCTTCCCTCCCCCGTGGATACGGGGGAGGGTTGGGGAGGGGGCTGGCATTGGCGGTTCGACATCTAAAATCGCCTAGCGATGCGGGTGTGGATGGTCGTGGTGATGGTGCCCGTCGATGCCGCGGACGTGGTGGTGGTGCGCCTGCTGCGCGACGCCGGCATCGGCTTCGTAGCCGACGATCTGGGTGCGGTATTTGCACAGCTGGCAATTCATCGCCGGGTTGCCCTCGGCGATCTCCCCGACGCGCTCGACAAAGGCGTCGAGCAGCAGCGGGTGGTCGCGCAGATAGGCGGCCTTGACGAAGTCGATGCCGGGAAAGCGCGCGGCGGCCTCGTCCGTCGCGGCGTAGATGCGCTTGACGAGGACACCGGTGAACAGGAAATACGGGAACACGACGATGCGGCGAAAGCCCAGTCGCGCGGCGCGGTCGAGCGCGGCGTCGACGCGCGGATGCGCGACCCCGCTGAAGGCCACTTCGGCCCAGCCGAAGCCGAGCCCCTCCCACAACATGCGGGCGATCTTCGAAATGTTGGAATTGGCGTCGGGGTCGTTGGTGCCGCGCCCGACGACGACGAGCAGCGCCTCCGAGCGGTCGCCCGGCGCCGCGGCAGCGATGCGCTCGGCGGCGGCGTTGATCAACTTGACGTCGATCGCCAGATCGCGGCCGAGTCGGACGTCGACCCCGGGGTTGTCGGCGATGAAGCTGTTCATCTCCCACGGCAGATCGTTCTTGACATGGCTCGCGGCGAACAGCATCCCCGGCACCGCGTAGATTCGCCGTGCACCGCGCCCGGCCAGCGCGCTGAGACCGTCGCGGATCGTCGGCGTCGCGAATTCGAGATAGCCGGTGGCAAAATCGTAATCCGGGAAGCGCGGCCGCAGCGCCGTGGCGAGCAGCTCGAACTCGCGCACCGCCTCTTCGTCGCGGCTGCCATGGCCGCAGATCAGCACGCCCGTCTCGCTCATGTTGGTTTCTTCCGATTGATTGGATTGAAGCCGCGGCCGAATGTTGCCGGGCGATGAACCTGGCCCCGCTGCACGATCCGCTGCTGTTGCTCTATGTCGGCCTCGCGCTTGACGCGCTGTTCGGCGAGATGGGGTCGGTTTTTCGCCACGTGCCGCATCCGGTCGTGCTCGCCGGGCGCGCGATCCAATTCTTCGACGCGCGGCTCAACCGGCCGATTCGCGGCGAGCGCGCGCGCCGCGCGCGGGGGGTGGCAACGGTGGCCGTGCTGGTTGGCACGGCTGCGGCGCTCGGCTGGGGGGTGGAGGTGCTGTGCCGCGCGAGCCTTGCCGGAGCCGCGGTCGAGGCCGTCATCATCGCCGTGTTGGTCGCGCAGCGCAGCCTCTACGAGCATGTCCTCGCGGTCGGCCGCGCGCTGGTTCAAGGCGGCCTCGCCGCCGGGCGCTCCGCCGTCAGCCACATTGTCGGCCGCGATCCGTTGCGTCTCGATGGGCCGGGCGTGGTGCGCGCGGCGATCGAAAGCCTCGCCGAGAATTTCAGCGACGGGGTGGTCGCGCCGGTGTTCTGGTATCTGGTATTGGGCCTGCCCGGGCTTTTCGCCTACAAGATGGCGAATACGCTCGACAGCATGATCGGCCACCGGTCGCCGCGCTATCGCGCCTTCGGCTGGGCCGCGGCGCGGCTCGACGATGTGTTGAACCTGGTGCCGGCGCCGATCGCCGGCGCGCTGATCGCCGGCGGCGCCCTGTTCGCCCACGACAGCTCGGCAGGCGCCGCGGTGCGGATCATGCTGCGCGATGGGAGGACGCACCGCTCGCCCAATGCGGGCTGGCCCGAGGCGGCGATGGCCGGCGCGCTCGGCCTCCGGCTCGCCGGGCCGCGGCACTACCCCGAAGGTACGGTCGACGACCCCTATCTCGGCGACGGCAGCCCGGCGACCCCGAATGACATCGTGCGCGCGCTCGGGGTTTACCTGCGTGCCTGCCTCTTGTTGGCGGGATTGGTATTCGGGGCGTTCCTGGCGCGGCATCTTACGCAGCTTGGCTGAGGCGCGGCGGCCGCGCGGCGGCGAGGATGCGGTCGAGGTCGAGGTTCGCCTCGAGTTGGTCGGCGAGGCGGTCGAGCATGGCGTCGATGCTGGCCTCATACGCGAGGCTGCTCGGCGCGCCGCCGAGCCGGGCGAGAAACGCGCGGCGGAACGCGTCGCTGGCGAACAGCCCGTGCAGATAGCAACCGGCGACCCGGCCGTCGGCGCTGACCGCGCCGTCGGTCCGGTCGCCGAGGCGCAGCATCGGCCGGGCGAGCCCCGGCCCGGTCGTCTCGCCGAGATGCATCTCGTAGCCGCGCACCGGCGCGTTGCTGGCGATGTCGGTGCCGCTGGCGATACCGAGCTGCTTCGCGGCGCCGAGCACGGTGTCGATGTCGAGGAGCCCCAGCCCGGCGGCGCTGCCCGGCACGCCCTCATGGCCGTCGGGGTCGCCGATGCCGCGGCCCAGCATCTGATAGCCGCCGCAGATCCCCAGAACCTGCCCCCCGCGCCGGCGATGCGCGAGGATGTCGATGTCCCAGCCCTCGCGGCGTAACGCCGCGAGATCGGCGAGCGTCGCTTTCGATCCGGGCAGGATCACCAGCGCCGCATCGCCCGGCAGAGCCTCTCCGGACCGGAAGAAGATCAGCTCGACATACGGTTCGGCGCGCAGCGGGTCGAGATCGTCGAAATTGGCGATGTGCGGGAGCAGGGGAACGACGATTTTGACCAGCGAGCCGCTCACCGGCCCCGGAGGGACGGGAGGATGAGGGGCCGACAGCGCCATCGAATCTTCCGCCGGCAGCAGATGCGCCTCGGCGAACCACGGGACGACACCGAAGCACGGTAGGCCGGTGCGCTCGGTTATCGCCACGATTCCGCCGTCAAAGAGCCGCGGATCGCCGCGGAACTTGTTGACGACGTATCCGACGAGCCGCCCGCGCTCGGCGGCGGAAAGTAGCGCGTGGGTCCCGACGAGCTGGGCGATGACCCCGCCGCGGTCGATGTCGCCGACCAGGGCGACCGGCACGTCGGCTGCCTCGGCGAAACCCATATTGGCGATGTCGCCAGGGCGCAAATTGATCTCGGCCGGGCTGCCGGCGCCTTCGACGAGGATCAGGTCGGCGCCAGTGGCGAGGCGTTCGAAGGCGCCCAGCACAGCGGGCAGCAGGGACGGCGCGAGCGCGCGGTAGTCACGCGCCGCGGCGCTGCGCAGAACCTTGCCGCATAGCACGATCTGCGCCGTGCCGCGTGCCTGCGGCTTGAGCAGAACCGGGTTCATGTCGGTGGTCGGTTCGATCCCGCAGGCGCGCGCCTGCAGCGCCTGGGCGCGGCCGATCTCGCCACCATCGGCGGTGACCGCGGCGTTGTTCGACATGTTTTGCGGCTTGAACGGCCGCACCCGGAGGCCGCGCCTGGTGAACGCGCGGGCGAGCCCGGCGACGATCAGCGACTTGCCGACATCCGACCCGGTGCCCTGGATCATCAAGGCGCGGCCAAGAGGGGGATGACTCAAAACTCGATCCCCTTCTGTGCCTTGACGCCGCTGCGGAACGGGTGCTTGACCAGGGTCATCTCGGTTACCAGGTCGGCGAGGTCGATGAGCTCCGGCTTGGCGTTGCGGCCGGTGACGATCACGTGCAGATCGCGCGGCTTGGCCTTCAGCACAGACAGCACTTCATCGAGCGGCAAATAGTCGTAGCGCAGCACGATGTTGAGCTCGTCGAGCAGCACCAATTTGTAGGCGGGGTCGGCGATCATCGCCTTCGCCATGTCCCAGGCGGCGCGGGCGGCGGCGATGTCGCGCTCGCGGTCCTGGGTGTCCCAGGTAAAGCCCTCGCCCATCGCGCGGCAGGTCACCAGGTCGGGGAAGCGCGCCAGCACGTCGCGCTCGCCGGTGCCCCAGGCGCCCTTGACGAACTGCACGACCCCGACCCGCATGCCATGGCCGATGCAGCGCAGGACCATGCCGAGCGCGGCGGTTGATTTGCCCTTGCCAAGGCCGGTGTGGACGATCAGCAGGCCGCGCTCCTCGGTCTTGGTCGCCAGCATCCTCGCGCGCGCCGCCTTGCGACGGGCCATCTTCTCGCGATGCAGCGTGTTGATGTCTGCGTCAGCTTTCATCGGCGTCACGACAGCGCTTCGCTTGTGCTGTTGCGTTTGGGACGCCACAGGCCGCGCTCGATCGCCTCGGCGAAGCGTTGGCGGATTTCGCCGAGCGCCGCCGGATTTGCCTGCTCGATAAAGTCGTGCACCGCGGCGTCGCCGAGATAGGCATCGTAAAGCGCATCGAAATGCGCATCGTCGACCGCGCGCGTGGTCGCGGCGAATGCGAAGAGGTAATCGACGGTCGCCGCGATCTCGGCCGCGCCCTTGTAGCCGTGGCGCATCACGCCTTGGATCCAGCGCGGATTGGCGGCGCGGCCGCGCACGACCCGGCCCAGCTCCTCGCGCAAGGTGCGAATGCGCGGGCGATCGGGCACCGAATGGTCGTTGTGATAGACCGCCGGCGCGCGGCCCGACAGATGCCGCACGACCAGCGCGAGGCCGCCCTCGAACTGGTAGTAGTCGTCGCTGTCCAAGAGGTCGTGCTCGCGGTTGTCCTGGTTGTGCAGCACGGCGTCGACCGCGCCGAGCCGGGTTTCGAGCAGCGAGCGCTCGGCCTTGCCCTCGGCGCCGGCGGCGTAGGCGTACTGGCCCCAGTGGAGCCAGGTCTCGGCGAGATCGGTCTCGTCGTCCCAAATGCGCTCGTCGATCAGCGTCTGCAGCCCGGCGCCGTAAGCGCCCGGGTGTGCGCCGAAGATGCGATAACCGGCGCGCCGCGCGGCATCTGCCGCGTCAGCGCCGGCGGTTTCGAGCGCCGCCCGGTCGGCGGCGTAGCGCGCGGCGAGCGGGTTGACGTCCGGCGGCTCGTCGAGCGCGGCGACGGCGCGCACCGCGCTGTCGAACAGATCGATCAGGCCGGGAAACGCGTCGCGGAAGAAGCCCGAAATGCGCAGGGTCACATCGACCCGCGGGCGGTCGAGCACGCTCACCGGCAGGATTTCGAACCCGGTGACCCGGCCGCTCGCCGGCTCCCAGACCGGGCGCGCGCCGATCAGCGCCAGCGCCTGGGCGATGTCGTCGCCGCCGGTGCGCATGTTGGCTGTGCCCCAGGCCGACAGCGCGACCCGCGCCGGATAGCTTCCGTGCTCTTGCGCGTGGCGCTCGACGAGGAGACCCGCCGAATGCCAGCCAAGCTGCCAAGCCGCCGGGGTCGGCACCGCGCGGGTGTCGAGCGAAAAAAAATTTTTCCCGGTCGGCAATACTTCGGGCCGGCCGCGGCTCGGCGCCCCCGCCGGGCCGGGGGAGACGAACCGCCCGTCGAGCCCGGCCAGCAAGCCGGCGATCTCCGCCGCGCCGCAGGCGGCGACAGCGGGGCGAAGGACGCGGTTCATCCAACCCCACACCGCCGTTGTAGCTTTCCACGCGGGATCTGGCTGCGCCTCGCCCGAAATCAGCCGCAGTGACAAAGCTTCAAGCCGCTCGACGGTGTCGCCGGCGGTACGCCATGATTCCTCGTCCCGCAAATTTTTCCCGTCATGCCCGGATTTGTTCCGGGCACCCACGTGGATGGCCGGGACACGCCCGGCCATGACGGTCGAATTTATGGCATCGGTGGTCAGGAGTGATGGCCGCGGCCCTGTCCACGGCTCGCCGAGGTCGAGGGTGATCGGGTCGCACCCCAGTCCCAGATCAGCGGCGAGGGCGCGCAGCAGCGACTCATCCTGTGCCTGCGATCCGCGGCGGGCGCGGGCGATCGCCAGCAGCAACGGGTCGAGCTGCGCGCCTTCAGGACTCGTGCCCAAGACGTGCAGCCCGTCGCGAATCTGCAATTCCTTGAGCTCGCACAAAAATCCATCGAGTTTCTTCAAAGCATTGACACGGTCGTCGTCCGGCGCGATGCCGCAATCGCGATCGATCCCGGCGGCGCGGGCGCGTTCCAGAATCTCGGCGGCGAGCGGCGCGATCCGACGCGGGTCGCCGCGCGCGGCGTCGTAATATTCGTCGATCAGGCGTTCGAGTTCGGCCGGCTCGCCATAGCTGCCGGCGCGGGTCAACGGTGGGGTCAGGTGATCGACGATGACCGCCTGCGCCCGCCGCTTGGCCTGGGTGCCCTCGCCGGGGTCGTTGACGATGAATGGATAGAGATGCGGCAGTGGCCCGAGCACCGCCTCCGGAAAACATTCGGCGGACAAGGCCAGCGCCTTGCCCGGCAGCCATTCGAGCGTGCCGTGCTTGCCGAGATCGATCACCGCGTCGGCGCGGAATTCATCGGCGATCCAGGCATAGGTCGCGAAATAGGCGTGCGGTGGCACCAGGGCCGGGTCGTGATAGGTCGCTTTCGGGTCGATGTTGTAGCCGCGTGCCGGCTGGATCAGCACCGCGACATTGCCGGCGCGAAATCCCGGAATGGCGAAGTGGCCGCAATCGAGCCGGCTCGGGTGAAAGAACGGGTCGTGCTCCGCCGACCCCCACGCCGCCGACACGCGTTGCTGCACTGTAGCGGGCAGGGTCGCGAACACGGCGGAATAGGCGTTGAATTGCAGGGTCTCCTCGGCCGGCGCCTGCGGCCGGGCGTCGCTCGGGCCGGCGAGCAGGCGTCGCATCAGCTCCGCACCGTCGCCGGGTATGTTCTCGACCCGGTAGCCGGCAGTCTTCAATGCGTTGAGGATCGCGACCGCCGATGCCGGCGTGTCGAGGCCGACCCCATTGCCGATGCGCCCGTCGCGGTTCGGGTAGTTGGCCAGCACGATCGCGATGCGCCGCTCCGCCGGCGGTTTGGCGCGCAGCCGCGCCCAATTGCGCGCGAGGTCGGCGACAAACGCGACGCGGTCGGCGACCGGGCTATAGCCGACGAGATCGGCCTCGGTCTCCGCGTCGCGTCCGAGCGGCGCCTTGAACGAGACTGCGCGCGACAAAATCCGGCCGTCGATTTCGGGCAGCGCGACGTTCATCGCCAGATCCCGGGGGCCCAGACCCTGCGTGCCGGCGCGCCAGGCCTCCTCGCCGCCGCCCGAGAACACCACCTGAAGGATCGGGCAATCCGCGCGCAGCGGGTCGGCGGCCCCGGCGGCGCCCACCGAAAACCCGGTCGCGTTGAGGATCACCGATGGTGGGTGGGCGGCGAACGCGTCGGCGAGCAGCGCGGCGGCTTCGGCGTCCTTGAGGCTCTGGACAAAGACCGGGAGCGGGCGCAGCCGCCGGGCGGCCAGCGCCGCGACCAGCGCATCGACCGGCGCGGTGTTCCCAGATTGCACCAGCGCGCGGTAGAAGGCGATCGGGACAACCCCGCCATCTCCGCGCCACTCCGCGCCGATATCGGCCAGGCTGGGCAGCGCGCGTCCCGGCCAATAGAGCCCGGCACGCAGCAGCGGCGCGGGCTCGGCCCAGGCTGCGTCTCGGCCGAGCAGCGAGGCCGCGTATCGCAGGAAATTGTCGGCGTTGGCCGGGCCACCTTCGGCGAGGTAGCGCCACAACCGCCGGCACGTGTCGGGCGCGAGGGTCGAGCGCTCGGCGAGGTCGGGGTCGGGCTTGTCGTCGCCAGGCAGAAGGGCGAGCGGGATGCGGTGTGCGCGGCAGATCTCGATCAGGCGGTCGACCCCGTAGGGCCAATAGGCGCTGCCACCGAGCACGCGGGCGATGACCAGCCGCGCCTGGGCGATGACCTCCATATAGAGATCGATCGACAAATTGTGGCCGAGGCGCAGGATCGGCGCGAGACGCAAGGTCGGTGCCGCGGGGTCACCTACGCGGCGGCGCGCCCGTGCGGCGGCGAGCAAAGAAATCTCTGTGTCGGCGCTCGCCAGCACAACGATATCGCCCGGTGACTGGGCGATATCGATCGCCGCCGACCCGTCGGCGATGATGCCGGGCTCGGTGGCCAGGAGGTGCATCTAACCGCCCAGCGCCGTCGCGATCGCGGCGCGATCGAGGCCCTTCTTGCCGATCACGACGAGGCGCGTCGTGCGAACCTCGCCGGGTTCCCATGGCCGGTCGAAATAATGCTGCACCCGATCGCCCACCGCCTGGACGATCTGGCGCCGGTCGCGGCCAGGCACATCGACAAAGCCTTTGACGCGCAGGATGTCGTGGGTGCGGATCGCCGCGGCGATCCGGTCGCGAAACCCGTCGCCGTCGCCGATCGGCCCGATTGTCACGACAAAGCTGTCGAAATCGTCGTGGTCGTGCTCGCCCTCGAGCTCGTGGATCGAGGGGCGAGAGGCGAGGTCGTCCTCGGCGGCGGCGTCGATCCCGAGCGCAATAGCTGGCGCGACATTGCCGTCGCGGGCTTCGATGAGGCGCACGCCGGGGCGCAGCCGCGCCGCGATCTCGGAAGTGAGCCGCGCCAGCTCGCCCGGCGCCACGAGATCGGTCTTGTTGAGGATGACCAGATCGGCGCAGGCGAGCTGGTCGCCGAACACTTCCTCGAGCGGGTTGTCGTGGTCGATTGAGGGGTCGGCGGCGCGTTGCGCGGCGACCGCGGTAGGATCGTCGGCGAAGCGGCCGGCGGCGAGCGCGGCGGCGTCGATCACGGTCAACACTCCGTCGACCGTCGTCGCGGTGCGGATCTCGGGCCAGGCGAAAGCCTGCACCAGCGGTTTTGGCAGCGCCAGGCCCGAGGTCTCGATCAGGATGTGGTCGGGCGGCGCGGGACGCTCGATCAGCTTGGTCAACGTCGGCAGAAAATCGTCGGCAACCGTGCAGCACAGGCAGCCATTGGCCAGCTCGACGATATCGTCGTCGCTGCAATTCTCGTCGCCGCAGCCAAGCAGCAACTCGCGGTCGATGCCCAATTCGCCGAACTCGTTGACGATTATCGCCAGGCGATAGCCGGCGGCGCTGGCGATCAGGTGGCGCACCAGGCTGGTCTTGCCGGCGCCGAGGAAGCCGGTGACGATCGTCGCGGGAATGCGCCGCATGCTCTAGCAGCCTCCTGCGAGGGCGTGCCGGCCCCCACCCCAACCCTCCCCCGTGGCCACGGGGGAGGGAGCTCGCGGAGCGAGCGGGAGGGGGCCGGCAAGGACGGCCGCGATCATTGCCTGTTATCCTTCAGCACCAGCGGCAGGCCGGCGGCGACGAAGACGACACGGTCGGCGAGCGCGGCGACGGCTTGGTTGAGCCGCCCGGCTTCGTCGCGGAACCGGCGACCGAGCGGAGTGTCGGGGACGAGGCCCAAGCCGACCTCGTTGGCGACCAGCACGACCGGCCCCGCGGCGTCGGGCAGCGCCCCGCACAGCGCTTCGGCTTCGTGCTCGACGACGCGGCCGGCGCCGAGCAGATTGGAGAGCCACAGGGTCAGGCAATCGACGAGGATAGGCCGTACCGGGCCGGCGTGCGCCAGGATCGCTTGGGGAAGATCGAGCGGCACTTCGACGGCACGCCAGAAATCGCCGCGCCGCGCTCGATGATGGGCGATCCGCGCCGCCATCTCCGTATCGCCAGGCTCGGCGGTGGCGATGTAGGTGCCTGCCTTGGCCGCGGCCGTGACCATCGCCTCGGCGTGGCGGCTCTTGCCCGAGCGCGCACCGCCTAGAACCAGAGTGATTGCGGGCAATCCGCCCGCATCGGGTACTGACAAAGGCTCCTCCTCCGCCCGAGGAATCGTGCCGTCACAAAGGCGATGCGGAGGTCTCCTGGCTCGGGGTCATCGCCCGCGGCGCCTTCCCGGATGAAATCCACCCAGTGGCCGATGCCGCGGAACTCGCCCTAACAGTTGCGGGGGCAGCGCCGGTCTTGCACCGGACTTCCCTGTCGCATCGCAAACGCGACGCTAGCACGGGGCGCGAGGCGTCACCAGCACGCAAAGAATCTGTTATAGGTTTGCAGATCACGGACAGGAGGGTGCGATGAAGATCGAGGGCGGATGCCTATGCGGCAAGGTGCGCTATTCGGGCGAAGCCGAGCCGATTTTTGTCGGCGTGTGCCACTGCACGAACTGCCAGAAGGGCTCGGGATCCGCGTTCAACGCTGTCGTCGCGGTGCCGAAGCCCGCTGTCAGCCTCACAGGCGCCGTCAATACATACGAGGGGCGCGGCGACACCGGCAGCGCCACCTATAAGCGCTTCTGCCCGGAATGCGGTTCGCCGGTCGCTGAAGAGGCCGCGATCATGGCCGATGTGGTGATGATTCCGGTCGGCACGCTCGACGACCCCGGTTCGGTCCAGCCCGCGATGCAGATTTATTGCGACAGCGCGCAATCCTGGGCCTTGCTGGAAGGCGGCATTCAACGCTTCCCGAAGATGCCGATGCCCGGCTGACGCCAAGCTGGCTAGGCCGGAGGACGGTCGGTCAAGGCTGACAGGAGTCCCCGACCGGGATCGCTGCGATGACCGGCATCCATGGTTGGTGGGCGGTTGACGGTGATGACCCGCCAGTTGTGACCCATGCCTGGCCCCTCGATATGGTCGACGCGGGTCAGCGAGCAGTTTTCCATCGTGAACGCGAGGCAGTGCTCGGGTTCGAGGCCGAGCGCCATGCCCAGCGCCGAGCGGATTGTGCCGCCATGCGCGACGGCGATGATGTCGCGGCCGCGATGCGCCTCGATGAGCGCGAGGATCGCCCGGTCGACCCGCGCCATCATCTCGACAAAGCTCTCGCCGCCGGGGACCCGCTGGTGCGCCGGGGCGTGCCAGAAGCGGTGGAACGCACCGCCGCGCGCGTGGCGCAGCTCCTCATAGGTCATGCCTTGCCAATCGCCGAAATTCTGCTCGGCGAGGTCGGGAATCGCCTCGGCGTGGGGGCCGGGGATCGCATCGGGGCCGGGCAGCCCGGCGCGCACGATCGCCTGCGCGGTCTCGTGCGTGCGGCGCAAATTACTCACCACCCACACCGCCTTGCGCGGCAGCTGGTGAGCGAGGCCGGCGAACACCGCGCTGTCGGTGCAGTCGCACGGCATGTCCTTCTGGCCATAGATGCGCCCTTCATGCGCCACAGGCGCGTGGCGCACCCACCAGAAGCGGGTCGTCACCGAATTGGCACCGGCATCGCCGGCCCCGACCGCGCCCGGGTTGAACGGCGACGCCTGGTTTTGCGGGCCGCCGCTCATTTCGCCGCCGCTACCAGCAGCATGACAATCTCTCCCACTTGCTGAAACGCGCCGAGGACGTCGCCGGTGTAGCCGCCGATCTGGCGCCGCGCAAGCATCGCCGTGCCGGCGACCGCGGCCGCCATCAGGATCAGCGCGACGAGGCCGCGCACCGGGCCCAACGCGCCGAGCGCGACGACCGCCCCGATGGCAGCAGCGACGAGGGTCGTTGCGAGGCTCGGCCGACCGGCGGTCGCGCCCAGCCCGTCATCGCGCGCCGGCCGCAGCAGATAGAGCGCCGGCGCCAGCGCGGCGCGCGAGGCGGTGTGCGCCGCGATCAACGCCAGCGCGCCTTCGACCGGCTCCGCGATCGTGTAGAGCGCCGCGGCGCGCAGCCCGATGCTCAGAATCAGCGCGATGATACCATAGCTGCCCTGCCGGCTGTCGCGCATGATCGCGAGCTTCTCGTCGCGGTCGCGCCCGCCGCCGAACCCGTCGGCGGTGTCGGCGAGCCCGTCTTCATGCAGCGCTCCGGTGACGAGGCCGCCGGCGACCAGCGCGAGCAGCGCCGCGGGCGCGGTGCCGAGGCCGGACAGCGCCGCCAGCACCATCACCGCGCCGGCGATAAAGCCGATCCCGGCGCCGACCGCTGGAAACGCCCAGCACGCCTCGGCGACCGTGCCTTGCTGCGGCGCCGCGCCGTTGTCCCGCGGGGCGACCGGCAGCCGGGTCAGCACCCCGGTCGCGGTCATAAACTGCGCGAAGAGCGACATCGGCGCGACCTTACTGCGTTTTCTTGCTAGACGTAGGTCAGGGGCGACATGGGGAGTTACAGAATGCCGGAACTCCCGGCGAGCTTGGATGAAATCCGCAGCCTGATGGCGCATCTTCCCGGCCCCGATCTCGCCGCCGGCACCGCGGCGATGCTGCGCGAGAAGGAGCTGACCAAGCCGGCCGGGGCGCTCGGCCGGCTCGAGGAATTGTCGCACTGGCTGGCGACCTGGCAGGGCCGCCACCCGCCGCGCCTCGACCATCCGCGCACCAGCGTCTTCGCCGGCAACCATGGGGTCGCGGCGCGCGGCGTCTCCGCCTATCCGGCCGCGGTGACGGCGCAGATGGTGCAGAATTTTGTCGCCGGCGGCGCGGCGGTCAATCAGCTCTGCCGCGCCGTCGACGCCGATCTGCGGGTCTACGAATTGAACCTCGACGAGCCGACCGCCGACATCGTCGATGGCCCGGCGATGAGCGAGGAAGACTGCGCCAAGGCGATCGCCTATGGGATGATGGCGGTCGAGCCGGGGCTCGACGTCATCGCCCTGGGCGAGATGGGGATCGCCAACACGACCTCGGCTGCCGCGCTCTGCCTCGCGCTGTTCGGCGGCACGGCCGAGGAATGGACCGGCCCCGGCACCGGGGTCGCCGGCGCCGTGCTCGACGCGAAACGCACCGTGGTCGCGGCGGCGGCCGAGCGCCACCGCGGCGGCAGATCCGACCCGTTCGAGCTACTGCGCAGCCTCGGCGGCTACGAGCTGGCGGCGATCGTCGGCGCGACGCTGGCGGCGCGGATGGGGCGGGTGCCGGTGGTGCTCGACGGGTTCACCTCGACCGCCGCGGCCGCGGTGCTGTTCGCCGCCGATCCGCACGCGCTCGACCATTGCATCGTCGCCCATGTCTCGGCCGAGCCGGGGCACCGGCGCCTGCTCGACAGGATCGGCAAGACTGCATTGTTCGACCTCGGCATGCGGTTGGGTGAGGCCTCGGGCGCGACCTTGGCGATCGGTGTGCTGAAGGCGGCGCTCGCCTGCCACACCGGCATGGCGACCTTTTCCAGCGCCGGGGTCAGCGGCCCGGCGTGAGCTCCTACTCCCCCATCTGCACCAGCGCGCCGCGGTGGCGGGCGTTGCGGAAGGAGAGATAGAAGATCGCGATCCCGATCGCCAGGAAGACGAGGTCGAGGGCCACCGCGGTCAGGAAATAATCCATGCGGAACGCGTGCTGGAACAGCACCGCGCGCATGCCTTCAAAGACATAGGTCTGCGGCAGGCTCCAGGCGACCGGCTGCAGCCAGGCTGGCAGGATCGACACCGGGTAGTAGACGCAGCTGACCGGCGACAGCGCGAAGATCACCGTCCAGGCGAGGCTCTCCGCGCCCATGCCGTGGCGCAGGATCAGGCCACAGATCGCCAGGCCCAGTGCCCAACCCATCGCCATTAGCACGGAGAGGAAGGCGACCAACGGCAGCCCCATCGCGAAGATCGAGTAATGGTAGAGCGGGATCGCCAAGAGCGCCGCCGGCACGATGCCGATTGCGACGCGGATCGCGCTCATCGCCAGCAGCGAGATCACCCATTCGTAGGCTCGCAGCGGCGTCGCGAACAAATGGCCGAGATTGCGCGACCACATCTCCTCGAGAAACGAGATCGACAGGCCGAGCTGGCTGCGGAACATCAGATCCCACAGCATCACCGCGCCGAGCAGCACGCCAAAGGCGCGCGCGACATAGGAGCTGTTCTGCGCGAAGAACTGGCTCATGAACCCCCAGACCAGTACCTGCAGGGTCGGCCAGTAGAGCAGCTCCAAGGTGCGCGGCCACGAGCTCTTCAGGATATAGAGATAGCGCAGCAGCATCGCCCAGACGCGGCCGGGCGAGAACGCGACCGCCCTGTTTCGCCCGATGGAACCCGGCATCACGACACCGCCTCGAGTTCCGGCATGCGGGCGATGTGGAGGAACACTTCTTCGAGGTTGGTACGGCCGTAGCGGTCGATCAGCCCGTCGGGGCTGCCGCTATCGACGATCAACCCGCCCTTCATCATCATCACCTGCGAGCACAACCGCTCGACCTCGTTCATGTTGTGCGACGCGAGCAGGATCGTTGCGCCGGTGCGCGCGCGGTAGGCTTCGAGATACGAGCGCACCCAATCGGCGGTGTCGGGGTCGAGCGAGGCGGTCGGCTCGTCGAGCAGCAGCACCTCCGGCTCATTGAGTAGCGCCTTGCCGAGCGCGACGCGGGTCTTCTGCCCGGAGGACAACTTGCCGGCTGGGCGGTCGAGGAAACCGGTAAACTGCAAATCTCCGGCGAGGCGCTCGATCCGCTCGCGATGCCGCGCGATGCCGTAGAGACGGGCGTAGACCGACAGGTTCTGTCTCACGGTCAGGCGATGCGGTAGGTCGGCATAGGGCGAGGAGAAATTGATTCGCGGCAAGACCCGGTAGCGATGGCGCAGCACATCCTCGCCGAGAATGCGCACGCGGCCGTCGCTCGGCAGCAGCAGACCCAACAGGATCGACAGGGTCGTGGTCTTGCCGGCGCCGTTGCCGCCGAGCAAGGCCGCGGTCGCGCCGCGCTCGACGGCAAAGCTGACGCCGCCGACGGCGAGTGTCTTGCCATAGCGCTTGACCAGATTCTCGACGATGATGACCGGCTCGGGCATCGGCTCTATATGGCGAATTTCTGAGTATTCCACCAGAATTGAGGCCGGCTCCATGACGCCGGCCCATCACTCTCCTACGTCATGGCCGGGCTTGTCCCGGCCATCCAACCGACGGCTGCATCCGATGACCACAGCTCGGATTAAAATGTTCGGCGGCTGGGTCTACATCATGACGAATTGGTCGAACGGCACCCTCTATGTCGGCGTCACGAACAATCTACCGCGCCGCGCGTGGGAGCACCGCGAAGGTCTGGTCGAGGGTTTCACCAAGCGGTATGGTCTCAAACGATTAGTGTTTTACGAGCGCCACGCACACATTCTTTCGGCGATCCAGCGCGAGCACAACATCAAGCATTGGCCGCGGCAATGGAAGGTCCGCCTGATCTCGGCGCAAAATCCCGGTTGGGCAGATTTGTATGATCAACTCATCTGATGTTGGATGGCCGGGACAAGCCCGGCCATGACGTGAGAGAGAGGGCGCCGTGACCATCGCCACCATGGCTACGCAGGCCGAGCCGCGCGCCGCCTTCGACCGGATCAGCCTCAGGCGGCTGGTGCTGATCCGCTCGGTCGCGGTGACCGGGCAGGCGGTGACCTTGCTGACGGTGCATTTTCTGTTCGACTTCCGCTTGCCGCTGTTGCCGGCGCTCGCTGTCGTCGGTTGCTCGGTGCTGCTCAATCTCGGCTCGGTGCTCTATCACCGCGCCGGGACCCGGTTGGGCGAGCGCGCGGCGACGCTCTACCTCGCCTATGACACGCTGCAGCTCGCGGTTCTGCTGTACCTGACCGGCGGGCTCGAAAATCCGTTCTCAATCCTGATGCTGGCGCCGGTGACAGTGGCGGCGACGGCGCTGTCGCGGCGTCCGGTGATCGCGCTCTCCTCGCTGGCGGTCGTCGGCATCAGCGTGATCGCGCTGTGGCACCAGCCGCTGCCGTGGCGCACGACGCCGTTCGTCTTCCCGCCAGATCTGGTCCTCGGCATCTGGGTGGCGCTGGTCATCGCCACGATCTTCATGGGCGGCTACACGTTGAGCGTCGCGCAGGAGGCGCGGCGGCTGCGCGATGCGGTGGCGGCGACGCAGCTCGCCCTGGCGCGCGAGCAGCGCGTCTCGGCGGTCGGCGCGCTGGCGGCGGCGGCGGCGCACGAGCTCGGCAGCCCGCTCGCGACGATCGCGGTCGTCGCCCGCGAACTCGCTCGCGACCTGCCGGCCGGCTCACCGCATGCCGAGGACGCCGCGCTGTTGCTGAGCCAGTCGGAGCGCTGCCGCCTTATCCTCGCCGAGCTGGCGCACCAGCCCGAGGAAGATGGCGGCTCACCCTATACCAGCCTGACGATCTCGGCGCTCGTCGAGGCGGCAGGCGAACTCTATCATGACGCCCGCGTTCGCCTGATCTTTGCGACCACGGCCTCGGCGACCGATGACGAGCCCCTGGTGCAGCGCAGCCCGGAGATCATGCACGGGCTCAACAACCTCATCCAGAATGCGGTGCAATTCGCCCGTCACGAGGTCAGCGTCACGATCAATTGGGACCGTACGACGGTCACGGTCGAGATTGCCGATGACGGCCCCGGCTTCCCGCCGCATTTGATCGGCCGCCTCGGCGAGCCCTACCTCTCGACCCGCGCCGGCGCCGGCGGCCATATGGGGCTCGGCATCTTCATCGCGCAGAGCCTCCTCGAGCGCAGCGGCGCGCATCTCGCCTTCGATAATCTTATTGATGGCGGCGCGCATGTTGTCATTTCGTGGAACCGTGCCAATTTGCAGACCGCAGCGCGAGCGCGGTCGGCGGCGGGTTCGCGCGAAGGCACAGAAAGGCAACCCGCATGAATGCGATTGATCGACCCTACCGAAATCCCGATAGCGAAGGGCTGGCCGCGCCGCTGCAAGGCCTCGCGGAATCCGAGCGCACGCTGTTGATCGTCGATGACGATGCGCCGCTGTGCCAGCGTCTCGCGCGCGCGATGGAACGGCGCGGCTTTATCGTCGCGACCGCCGACAGCGTCTCGAGCGGCACCGCCGCCGCGATCGCCAACCCGCCAGCCTTCGCGGTCGTCGATCTGCGGCTTGGCGACGGCAGCGGGCTCGATATCGTCAGCGCCTTGCGCGAGGCGCGGCCCGCAGCGCGCATCGTGATGCTGACCGGCTACGGCAATATCGCGACCGCCGTCGCCGCGGTGAAGGCCGGGGCGATCGACTATCTGCCAAAGCCGGCGGATGCCGATGCGGTCGAGCGCGCGCTGCTGGCGCTCGAGGGCGCGACGCCCGAGCCGCCCGAAGACCCGATGTCGGCCGACCGGGTCCGCTGGGAGCATATCCAGCGCATCTTCGAATTGTGCGAGCGCAACGTGTCGGAGACCGCGCGGCGGCTGAAGATGCACCGCCGCACCTTGCAGCGCATCCTGTCGAAGCACGCGCCGCGGAGCTGACCCTTCGCACTTTTTTATTGTGAACGGTATCACAATCCGTGGTTTCAACATGCGCAACTGACGCTGCGGCCATGCAGTTGGCGCGGAAGTGCAAAGCCGGTTGAATAACGCCATATTCACATCGCCGTGCTTGGCTGAGGCGCGACCCCCCGCTCGGTTCAGCCATTGCGAGAAACCCGATGTCACGATTTGGCGCAGCGATACTGACCGCCTCGATGCTCGCCGCAACCGCGCCGGCTCCCTTGGCGCTGGCGGCCGAAGAGGCACCCAACAAGATCACCCATGAAGCGGCCTGGGGATGCCGCGACAAGACCGATCTGATCGATCTTTTGTTCCTCGGGATCAGCGCGACCTTCGACAACCAGCTGGCGACCGCGCTCGCCGACGGGCGGTGCGTCTATTTCACCGCCGGCGAAAGCGTCGTCATTGTCGATCCGGGCGCCAACGGTCTCGTCAAGGTCGAGCGGCCGGGCGCGTCGCCGGCGGCTTATTGGACCCAGTCGCGTAATTTGAACTGACGGGACTCGGCTCGCCGAGCCGCTCGGCGAGGAAACGGTCGATCCGGTCGAACCAGACATCGCGGATCGCGTCGCGTTCGAGAAACGGCTCGTGCTTTGATTCGTGTAGCTCGACCAACGTGCAGTCGGGTAGGAGGCGCGCCGCGCGATGATGCGCGGCGGGAGAGACGACATGCTCGTCGCCCGCGCTGCCGAGCAGGATCGGCGTGTGGATCGCGGCGAGAAAGCGCGGCTTGCCGATCCGCGACAGCAACGCCAGCGCCGGGTCGAGCCAGCCATAGGTCGGCTGATCGAGCCGCAGCGTCGGCTCGCTCGCCACCCAGGCGTGGCGGATGCGGCAGCGCTCGGCATCGCTTGAGATGCGGCTGCGCTCCGGGGTTGGTGGCCGGTCGGGATGGTGGCGATAGGTGCCGGGCAGCCGGAAGAACTTGAGCGGAGTCCACCGCGCCGGACCGGTCAACGCGCGCAGCAAGGTCGTCGGGGTGCGGCCGTTCAACAGCCCGAGCATCGGCGCCGACAGGATTGCCGCGGCGAACAGCCCGGGATGACCACGCAGGCAGAGGAGCGCGATCGCGCCACCCATCGAATGCGCGATCAAAATGCGCGGCAACCCGCTGTCGAGTTTGGCGGCGGCGAATTGGGCGAGCTCCTCGGCGTCGCGGTCGAAGCGGCGCGCGCGCGGGCGGTGCGGCCAGCGCTTCGGACGGGTCGAGCCGCCCTGGCCGCGCCAATCGAAGCACCAGACCGAAAGGCCGCGCGCCGCGAGGTCGCGGATCGTCTCGAAGTGCTTTTCAATGAAATCGCCGAACCCGCCGACCAGCACGCACTCGGCGCGCGGGTTCTCGGCCGCGAGGTGGCCCCAGCGGAGCACTGCCCCATCGTCGGTGGGGAAGGCGCCCCAGACGAAACCAGGTGGTGTGAGAAACCGCTCGGCGAGCGGCGGCGCCGACCGCGCGCCGTCGAGCACCGGCGGGTAATGGGACCCGTCAGTTCCAGGGGAGCGCGGCGCAAATTCCAGCGAGGTCATTGGGGAGGGCGATCCTCTATGAGCGGATCATGGCTACGTAACGATTGTGACAGTCCCGAGGCAAGCGAATCCTTCTCGCCGACCCCGATTGTCGCATCCGATCAGCCCGGCACGCGGAAGCCGACATCGCCTTCGCGCTCGATCTGGTGGACGAGGTCGATCTCCCAGCGCAGGTAGCGCTCGCGCGCGCCCTCGCCGGCGTAGGGATCGTAGGGCCGCCGCCAGCAATCGTTGGGGGTATCGGCCATTGCCTCGCGGTCCTTGGTGAGCGGCAGGCCGGCGGCGCGCCACGCGGCGGTGCCGCCGTCCAGAACGCGGATCTCGGCGAAGTCGGTCGTGCTCAACTCTGCGGCCGCGAGACGCGCCAATATGCCGTCGGGCGAAGTCAGCACCAGCATCGGCGCCGTCGGCACCTGGGCGAGACTCCCCGGCAGACGCGCCCGCACCGCGAACCACGCGCCGGGGATATGCCCCGCTTCGTAGGCGAGGCTCGGCGCGAGATCGACGATGGTGGCGCCGCCGTTGTCGAGCGCCGCCTTGAGTTCAGTGGCGGAGATCGTCGTCCCAGCGGGGGTGTGGTCGAGGCCGGGGATGTCCGGGCGCTCGTCGCCGCTCACCAGCACGCGCCCGGCGAGCCCGCCGGCCAGCACATAGACCTGCTCGCAGCCCATCTGCTTGAGCCATGACGCAGTCATCACCGAACGGACTCCGTCGTCATCGACCAGCACGATGCGGGCGTTGCGCGTCGCCATGTAGACATCGGTCGCCTGGACCAGCTGGCCGCCGGGTGCCGAGCGCGTCCCGGCGAGATGGCCGGCTGCGAACTCTTCCGGGCTGCGCACGTCGAAGAGGTAGAGCGAGCGCGCCTCCGCTTCGCGCCGAAAGCCGGCGAGCGCGGCATCGTCGATCCGCTCGATCGCGAAGCGGCTGGCGACGTCGTCCGCGAGCTTGCGGGCCGCGGCGAGCCCACTGGCGGAGGGCGGCGGCAGCGCGTCGTCGCGGCCGCGGTTGGGCTGGAACCCGGCGAGCTCCCATCCCATCGTGCCGTTTTCCAGCGCCATCACCGGGTTGGCCAGACCGGCGTTGCGCAGCGACTGCGCGCCGATGATGCTGCGCGTCCGCCCGGCGCAATTGACGACAACCAGCGTCTCAGGCGAGGCAAGCTTGTCGGGCACGCGGTAGACCAGCTCGGCGCCCGGGCAGTCGAATGCCCCGGGAATGCTCATGTTGCGGAACTCGGCTATCGGCCGGCTGTCGACGATCAGCAAATCCTCGCCGGCATCGAGCCGCCGCTTGAGCTCGGCGGCGGCGATATGCGGCGTGCCGCAGCGATGCTCGACCAGCTCGCCAAACGCCTTGCTCGGCACGTTGACCCCGGTGAACAGCTCGTAGCCCGCCGCGCCCCATGCCTTGGCGCCGCCCGCCATCACCGCGACGTCGCGATAGCCGATCGCCTGCAATTTGGCCGCGGCGCGCTCGGCGAGGCCTTCATCGCCGCCGTCGAGGGCGATGATGCGGCTGCCGGATCGCGGCACCAGCGGGCGGATCATCAATTCAAGGCGCGACAGCGGCACCGAATTGGCGAAGAACGGGTGTCCCTCGTCGGAGAAGACGCCCTCCTCGCGCACGTCGAGCAGCGCGATCTCGCCGCCGTCCTTGAGCATCGCGCGGACAGCGGCGGCGGGCACGGTTGTCGGCATCGCTTTGCTCCTGTCGATCAAGTCGCGCCGGCGACGATGCCGGCATCGTGCAGCCGGCCGATCTCGGCGGCGCTGAGGCCGAGCACTTCGGTGAGCACCTGGTGGGTGTGCTCGCCGAGTAGCGGCGCCGGGCGGGTCGGCTGGCGCGGCGCAGCAGAAAAATCGAGCGGCAGGCCCGGCGCGAGGTAACGGCCGATCCCGGGCTGGTCGATCTCGGCGAAGAGCGGGTTCGCGGTCGAGCAGCGCGGGTCATGGTTGACCAGGGTCGCGAAATCCTGGAACGGCCCCCACAATACGCCGCTGCCGGCGAAGATCTGTTCGATCTCGGCGAGTGTTCTGCCGGCACACCAGGGCCCAACCAGGGCGGCGATCTCCTCGCGCGCGTCGAAGCGGCCGGCTTCGCTATCGAGGTTGACGCCGAGCCGCGGACCGATCGCCGCGAGTTCGTCGGCAAGCCCGGTCGTTCGGCCAAGAGCGCGCCATTGCCGCGGGGTCAGCGCGATGATCATCACCCGCCGCCCGTCGGCGGTCGCGAAGTCGCGCCCGAAGCTGCCGTAGAGGTCGTTGCCGAGCGGCGGCCGCGAGGTGCCGTTGACCTGGATGTCGCCGATATAGCCAAGGTGCCCGACCATCGCGAGCATGACATCGGCGAGCGCGGCGACGACCTCCTGGCCCTGGCCGGTGCGGGTGCGATGCCGCTCGGCGGCGAGCAGCGCGGTCGACAGATAAAGCCCGGTCGCGACATCCCAGGCGGGCAGCACGTTGTTGACCGGCGCGCCGGGCCCTGTGTCGGGTTGGGGTCCGGTGACCAGCGGAAAGCCGCTCGCCGCGTTGACCGTGTAGTCGACCGCGGCGCTGCCGTCGCGATTGCCGATCAGGCGCAGCATGATCATGTCGTCACGCGCCGCCTTGAGGCTCGCGTAATCGAGCCCTGCGAGTGGCGGGAGGTTGGTCAGCACGATGCCGGCCCCAGGCCCCGGCGCGGTGGCGATGGCTTTAGCCAGCTCGCGGCCTTCGGGCTTGTCGAGCGCCAGCGCGACCGAGCGCTTCGCCCTGTTGAGCCCGGCCCAGTAGAGGCTCGCCCCGCTCGCGGTGACCGGCCAGCGGTAGTGGTCGATGCCGCCGCGCAGCGGGTCGATCCGGATCACCTCGGCGCCCAGTTGCGCCATCGTCATGCCGCCCAAAGGCGCCGCGACAAAGGCCGAGAACTCGACGATGCGCAGGTCGCTGAGGAGCTGGTTCATCGCCTCCTATTGAGCCGGAACCCCGAGCGGCGCGCAATCCTTCGCCGCCGCGTGGCCGGCGGGCGGGCCGAATACTGCGCGCCACCAATCGCCGGCGGTCTGGGCCCGCCACAGGTCGCGGCCGAGCGCGACCCATTCATGCGCGACGATCCACAGCGGATTGTTCGAGAACAGCGGCCTTACCAGGCCATAGCGGCACGGGACCGCGTCGCGCTCGGCGGCAAAGGTGCCGAACAGCCGGTCGAACACGATCAGCACGCCGCCGTAATTTTTGTCGAGGTATTCGGGGTTGGCGGCGTGATGCACCCTGTGGTGCGACGGGGTGTTGAGCACCCATTCGAGCGGCCCCAGCCTAGGCACCCAATCGGTATGGATCCAGAATTGGTAGAGCAGGTTCAGGTTCAGCGTGATGAATACCGCGCGCGGCGGAAACCCGAGCCAGATCAGCGGCGCGAAAAAGGCGCCGGTGCCGATCAGCCGGCTGACCCAGCCGAAGCGATACGCAGCCGACAGGTTGAAGCGGTTGGTCGAATGGTGGACCGCATGACTGGCCCATAACACGCGGATGCGATGGCTGCAGCGGTGGAACCAGTAATAACAGAACTCCTGGCCGAGGAAGAGCACGGCGATCGAACCGGCGGTGCCGACCGGCAGGGTGGTGATGCGGTGCTGCGCCGCCCAGCCGATCAGCGGGACGGCCAGCCCGAAAGTAAGATAGACATAGACGACATACTCTCGAACGAGCAGATCGGCGAGCGAGGCGAGCGCCGCGCGCCAATCGTAGCTGCGGCGCACCACCCACAACGCGCCGGCCTCGATCGCCGAGAGCGCGATGACGCCGGGTGTCGACCAGTAGAGAATCAGATAGATCGTCTGCATCGGGGTCACCTCCGGCGGCGAAATTGCCCGATGCAGCGTGTCCCCACTCGCCGATTTCAGCGGCGATCTGGCCGATTTTTGTCAGCCGCTCGCCGATTTCGGAATCGGCGAGCCTTGCGGCGGCGGAGCGAGCGGTCGCGGTGGCGCATTCGGCTCGCCCAGGCGCTCGCGGCGAAATTCGCTCGGCGTCACCCCGGTATGCGCCTTGAACGCGCGGTTGAACGGTCCCAGCGACTGGAAGCCGGCATCGAGCGCGATGGTCAGGATCGGCACGCGCGCCTGGCTCGGATCGGCGAGCGCGGCGGTGGTTTCGGCGAGGCGATAGCCGTTGACATAGGTGCTGAAGTTGCGGTGCCCGAGCCGCTGGTTGATCAGCCGCCGCAACCGGTATTCCGGGATGCCAAGGCGGGCGGCGAGCCCAGGGATGCTGCAGCTCTCCTCGCGATAGGTCTTGTCGATTTCCATCGCCTGACGCAGTGCCTCGAGCAGGCGCAGTTCCTCGGCGTCCGGGGCGGCAGCGACGATCTGCGAGGGGGCGGGGTTCGCGACCTCGGCGGCCGCGTCGCCTCGCGGGTACGCGACCCGATGCCCGATGCCGAACGCGACATACGCCGCCAATGACAACTCCAGCGCGATCGTCGTGCCGAGACCGCTCGGGCCGAAGGTCTCGAACGCGATGAATTCGATGGCGACGATGTAGAGCGCCGCCGCCACCGCGAGGACGAGGCGCAGCCGGCGCCGGCCTTCGACGAGATCGCCGCCGCGCCCCGCGAGGCTCCGCCACATCCCGAGCGTGACGAGGACGAGCGCGGCAAGTTGCACCACGTGCCAGGGCAGCGCGCGGTCGGCTGACATCGCCCAAATGCCGAGCGCGATCATCCCGAGCCACGGAAGCCAATTGCGCCACGACGGCACGAACGGGTCTTCCATCTGGGCCTTGACCCAGACCCAGAACACCGCCGGGGTGGAGATGCTGAGCGCGCGGATCGCGCAGATCCACGGATCGCTGCGATGCGCGAGCGCGGGCGCCGATTCGATGAGGTAGGCGACCGCGCCCAACGCGAAGAGCACGCTGTAGCGGTCGACAATCGAGCGCCGCCCCTCGCGCGCCGCCAAACCGGCGAGCACCAGGAGCAAGGCAATGACGCCGCCGCGGATGGCGGCCTCCAACTGGAACATGGTTCGGGCCCGCGCCTCCGCCTTTCCCTATCACGCCGACGGATCGGGTGGTAGGGCGGCGGCGCGAGCCTGGATGGGCTTACGCGGCGCCGGCGATGAACGAGCGCATCGAGTGAGCTTCGTACTCGATCTCGTCGAGCCGGCTCTTGACCAGATCGCCGATGCTGACGATGCCGCACAGCCGGCCGTTGCGGATGACCGGCAGATGTCGGATGCGGCGGTTTGTCATCTCGGCCATCAACTCGGCGACGCTGTCGTCGGGGCTGCAGGTCACCGCCGGGCGGGTCATCACCTCGTCGACCCGCAGGTTCAGCAGCTCGTCGCCGTGAACCGCCAGCGCATCGACGATGTCGCGCTCGGAGATGATGCCGTCGACGCTTTCGCCATTGTCGCTGACCACCAGCGCGCCGATGCCGCGGGTGCGCAGCAGCGCGACAGCCCGCTCGATCGTCGCGGCGGAGTGGATCATCGCGACCGACCGGCCTTTGTTGCGCAGTATCGTGTTGACGTCCATCGGGGGCTCCCAATCTTGGACGGATGTCCGTCTCCATGGGGCAAACATCCGCCGTATGAGCGGCAGACTATGACAAAATGTCGCACCTGTGCCAGGTAAAACGTGTAACCGCAGCGTAACGGCGGCCCGCCGCCGCACTTGATCACCGCAGCGAGTTGATGATTTCGCGGAAGGCGGCCTCGGGAAACGCCTTCAGGGTCCGGGTGCGCACGGTGCCGAGCTGGCCGAGCATCAGTGTAAAGCGGGCCGAAACCGCATCGTCCGGCGCTTCGTAGACGAAGACCAGGTCGTAATCGCCCATCGTCATGTAGAGCGAGCGGAATTCCCCGCCCATCTCTTTCAGCGCCTTGCGCGCGAGATCGACCCGCTGCGGCGATTCCTTGACCTGCTGGGCGCCGCGATCGGTCCAGTTGGCGAGCGCGATATAGGTCGGCATGGCAGTCCTCCCGGTGCTTGGTCTGTAACACTATGCGTCAATGCACCGCAGGCGGCGCATTCACGATATTTTAGAAGCCAAGCTTATAATATGAATGTGGGTGGTTGTTGTGCTGGGTTTGGGCGATGAGCGATTGGGCGAGGGACTGGCGGAGGTGGTCGCGGGCGGAGCGGGCCTTCGCGATCGCGCTGATCCTGGTGATGATGGCGGTGTTGCCGCTCGGTCTGCTGCTCGGGATCGCTCGGCCGGGCATCTAGCCGCCAGCGCTTAGGTATTCTCTAGTCTGGGGATTGAAGCAGCGCGCGATTCGCGCCGTTTTCCCGTGACTCAATTTAACATATTAAATAGTTATAATGCGTCTATTGACGCTAAATAAAGTGTGAATTATCTTAATACCACAGCGCTGATTTGCCAGCCAGCTTGCGGGCGCTCGAAAAATACCGCTAAGGAGGCCCTTTATGTCGATCGCCGAATTCATCTCCACCACCCCGCCCGGCCGCGCGGCCCGCCCGCAACCGGGCCCGCTCCCGACGTTCCCCATTATCGAGCCGGGCCAGCTCTGGCTGATCGAGCTGCCGACGGCGGACCGCGAACCTTCCGCGCTCGTCCGCCGCGTTCTCGACGGCGTCAATATCGTGCTCTACGATCGGGCGCTCACCGACATCGTCGCGGGGTCCCTGCCGCTTGGCCGCTATGCCGAACCGGCGGCGAGCACCGACGAGACGAACGATCCCGGTGCGGCGCGCGCGGTGCATTTCGCCTGCGACGGCTGGAGCGTCGCCCGGCTGGTGCCGGCCCGCCCGACCCAACGCGAGCGCATCGTCCGGGTCCGTCGTCTGATCGATGAATTGGCCACGACCAAGGCGGCATCCGAGGTGGCGGTGACCGTACTCGGGGAGCTTAGCGAGGGGGTTTGCGAACCGACCCAAACCCGGCTCAACCGGCTCGATCAGGTTGTGGTGACCTATCCCCGCAGCGCGCGGTTGACCATTGTCGTTGACGGGATCAACCGCCAGACCGCCGCCCGGCTTTACGCGGTCGCGGGTAATGGCCTCGCCGGCTGAGGATTAGCCGGCCATGCGCGACATCGCGGGCATCCTGACCGTCCTCGTGGTAGTTTTCGGCGCGCTTTGGGCGGCCGGCCTGATCCACTGAGCGGACCGGCGCCGTTTCCGCGGGAGCGGACGGAATGGACGGTGCTCTAACCGGCAGGCGGATCGTCGTGCCCGAGACGCGTGAGATCGAGCTGTTTGCCGGCATGCTCGAAAAGCACGGCGCCGAGGTGATCCGCTGCCCGATGGTGGCGATCCTCGATGCCGCCGATCCGGTACCGGTGCTCGCCTGGATCGAGCGCTTTATCGAGACCCCGCCCGACGATCTGATCCTGTTCACCGGCGAGGGGTTGCAGCGCCTCAACAAGCTCGCCGCAACCAAAGGGCTGTCGGAGAAATTCGTCGCCGCGCTCGGCGTGGTGCGCAAAATCACCCGCGGCCCAAAGCCGGCGCGGCGGCTGCGCGAACTGGGATTGAAGCCGGATTTGCCGGTCGAGCCGCCGACCACCGCGGGCATCATCGACACGCTGTCCACGGAGGAATTGGCCGGGCGCCGTGTCGCGGTGCAGCTCTATCCCGACACCCCGCATGCCGATCTCCGAGAATTCCTGCGACGGGCAGCCGGCAGCGTCGACCCGGTGCTGCCCTACGCCTATGCCTCGGCGGCGGACGCGGCGCGGGTCGTCGAGGTGATCGGCGAGATGGCTGCGGGGCGGGTCGATCTGATCGCGTTCACCAGCTCGCCGCAACTGCGCCGGCTCCAGCAGGTGGCGCGCGCGAATAAATGCGAAGACTCGCTGGCCGAAGGTTTCGCCAAGACCAAGCTCGCCGCGGTCGGCCCCGTGGTCGCCGCGGCGATTGATGCGGCGGGCTGGCAGGTCGCGGTCGCCCCGCCCGACAATTTCCACCTGCGCCCGATGGTCAACGCCATCGTCGAGGCGCTGGGGTAGCTATCGCCAGCATCGGCCACGGGGTCTCACGCGGCCGGGCGGTGGTGCCGTGAGCCGCCTCGCGCCACGATCATTGGAGCTCGGTCAGGACGATAACATGGCGCTGGTTGTCGAGCGTCCAGGATTTGAACCGGGAGAGAAAGCTCTGACCGAGAAGCGCCGTGCTGTTCGACGGTCCGGCGCTCGCGGTAACGCCATATGGCAGAAATGCAGACGCTCCTGCCGACAGGCCAGCAGGGGTCGGTCGGGCGGCGCCGCGTTGGCTGTCGTGATCGAAAAGGCTACCGCGGCGAGGGCGAGATGAAAGCGCATCGGGCGTTCCTTGGAGCGAGGTGCAGGATTGAAATAGGCGCACCGCCGCGCCGCCAATGTGATCTGCCTTACGGTTGCGAATTTTTTTGTCGATCGGCGGACGCTCTCTTGAATCGAACAAAACAAGAACAATCTAATGCTCATGCGAAACTCGCCGATCATGTGTCTGCCGCTGCCCGCCGTCTGCGATCGGCTGTTATCGGCGCTGCTTTCCTGCGTGCGCGCCCACAAAATCAAGGCGTTGATCCTGATCCTCCTTCGTCGCGCGCGGCTGCGCACCGGTTCAGCCGGCCCTGATCTCCTGCGCCCTCGCCCGCGCTCTTGTGGCAGCCTCGCGCGCCATCTGCGCGCACAAGCCGGTATAGGCGGTGGGGTCGAGCAGTTTCTCGATCGCCTTCTTGTCGAGATGAGCCGTGACCCGGGGATCGGCGGCGAGCAGATCGCCAAAGGATTTGTGCGCGGTCGCCGCTTCCATCGCCGCGTCGTAGACGACATCGTGCGCGTGCTGACGGCCGATCGCCTGGCCGAGGTCAAGCATCACCGCCTCGGCCATGATGAGCCCGCCGCCGAGGTCGAGATTGGCGCGCATCCGCGCGGGGTCGAGCTTGAGGCCGCGGAAGATTTCGACCAGCCGGCTCAGCATGTCGCCGGTGGCGATGCAGGCGCGGCTTTCGGCCGAGTCCATCATCAGGCTGGTGGTGCGGTCGGCCTCGTGCTCGGTTTGCATCGCTTCCAGCGCGAGCGGCACGATCGAGCGGATTTCGGCCGCCGCGGCGATAATGTCCTGGCACAGTTTCGGGTTGCGCTTTTGCGGCATCGTCGAGCTGCCGACCGTGCCGGGCGGCACCGGCTCCTCGACCTCGCCGAACTCGGTCTTCATCAGCGTGTAGATTTCGCGGCCGATCCGTCCGCAACTCGCCGCCAGCATGCCCAAGAGGCAGATGTTCTCGGCGAGGTGATCGAGGATCACCCGCGACGGCACGGTCATCGAGCCGAAGCTCAGCTGTTTGCCGATCCCGGCCTGCACCTTCGGCCCCATCTCACCGAGCGAGGCGAAGGTGCCGGCGCCGCCGCCGAGCATCGCGACGAAGAGGCGCGGCGCGGCTTGGCGCAGGCGCTCGACGTGGCGGATCAGCTCGTCGACCCACACCGCGACCTTGTAGCCAAAGGTCGCCGGCACCGCGTGCTGGCCGTGCGTCCGGCCGGCGATCGGCATCTCGGCGCCGCGCTCGGCGAGGCTCGCCGCGGCGTCGAGCGCATCGGCGATCAGGTGCAAGATAATGCCGTGCGCCTGGCGCAGCACCAGCAGATCGCCGGTCCGGGTGATGTTCTGCGTCGTCGCGCCCCAATGCACCCAGCCACCGTGTTGCTCGCCGGTGACCCGGGACAGCTCCCAGACCAGCGGCACGATTGTGTGCCCGGTGCGCGCGAAACCCTCGTCGAGCCGGGCGCGGTCGAGGAGTTCGTAATGCGCCGCCTTGACGATCGCCACGGCCGCCTCTTTCGGGATGATGCCGAGTTCGGCCTGCGCCTTGGCGAGCGCCGCCTCGACATCGAGCCAGGCCTGCCAGCGGTTCTCGAGACGATAAAGCGCGCGGATACCCGGGTCGGAGACCCGCGCTGCGGTCGGCAGTTCATCGCTCATCGGGGCTTCCTCTCGCGCTGTCACCCGATCATATATCAGGGCGACGCTGCCGCACGGGGGAGTCATGCCGCATCCGACAATCTACCTTGCCCGCCACGGCGAGACGGAATGGAGCATTACCGGTCAGCATACCGGGATGACCGATCTGCCACTAACGCCGCGCGGCGAGGTCAACGCCCGCGCGCTCGCGCCGCGTCTCGCCGGTATCGACTTTGCCAAGGTCTTCACCAGCCCGTTGCAGCGCGCGTCGCGAACGAGTGTGCTCGCCGGATTTCGCAACGTTGCGGAGACGATGCCCGAGCTCGTCGAGTGGAATTACGGCGATTACGAAGGCGTCACGACGCACGATATTCAGAGGACGCGGCCGGGCTGGCAGATTTTTCGCGACGGCTGCCCGAATGGCGAGATGCCGGCCGATATCGGCGCGCGCGCCGACCGGGTGATCGCCCGGCTGCGTGCGATCAACGGCGACGTGCTGTGCTTTTCGAGCGGCCATTTCCTGCGCGTCTTGGCGGCGCGCTGGCTCGGCCTCGATGCCGCTTACGGCTCGCGCTTTCTGCTCAGCACGGCGAGCGTCAGCGCGCTCAGCTACGACCACGATCTGACCGAGCCGGCGATCAAGCTGTGGAACGACACCCAGCACGTGGTGTGACGCGTCTGGGACTAGTAGCTCGCCATCCCCATCCACCACATGGTGCGGCCGCCGCCCACGTCGATGTCGTATTTGCGGACGTAATCGAGCTTGCCGTGGTCGCCGATCCGGAACAGCGAGAGGCAACACGGCACCTGGCTTCCATCCCTCAGCCTGATCCCCTGGATATGCGCGGCGACCAGCAGCCGGCCCGACGGATCGATGTGGAACGTCCGACAGTGGGTGCCGCGCGTATCGACATGCTGGATCGGGTTGGGCTCGCCGGTGGCGGGGTCGATCGCATAGGCGGCGAGGCTGTTCTCGCCGCCGGCGAAAGCGCCGTCGACCACCGTCGAGGCGCGGTTGGCGACATAAACGAATTTGCCGCTCGGATGGACATGCACGGTGCCAACCGCCTGGCGCGCGCCTTGCGGCACCGGCCGCGACAGATTGCTCTTTTTGAACGCCGCCTCGGGCGACAGGCGGCCACCCTCCAGCGTGAACATGTCGAGCCGGTTCTCGCGCTCCAGCGACACATAGACCCACGGGTTCGACGGATGGAAGTCGAGGTGGCGCGGACCGAACCCGTAGCCGCCATTCGGCGCGATCGAGTGCTCGTTGGACAGCACGCCGTCCTTGAACTCGAAGATCTTCAGCGCGCCGGGTTCCTCGGGTTTGCTACCGGCCGGGTCATGGCCGCGGGTGACGAGGATCACCTGCCTGTTGTCCGGCGTGGCGCGCACCTGGTGGGCGAAGATGCCGGGGTCGATCGTCCCGGACTGCGCCACCTCGGGGCCGGGCGTGCCGTCCGGATTGATCCGGTAAACCCGGATCGCGCTCGGATTGTTGAACGCGACCAGCACGTGCTCCCTCGGGATGTCGGTCGCCATGTGGATCGGCCGGGTCGGCAGCGGGATCGATGCGCCATGCGGCGACAGCGCGCCCGACGCCGTGTCGATCTTGAGCGCGGTCACGTGATGGTTGGCGCCGGCCGGCCCCATGCCCGAGGCGCTGTCGCTGGTCGCGGCATAAAGAAACGGCTGCGAAGCGTGCGGCCAGACATATTGCACATTGGCCGGCAAGTTCACCGCGGCGCGGCGGGTCAGCGCGGCCCCGGCGACATCGACGTCGTAATGGGTCAGCGTATTGCCAACGCTGGCGTAGAGCGCGAGCATGGCGGTTCTCCCTGAAGGCTTCAGGAAATCACTTTTCTTCGGCGGTGTAGACCCCGTCCCAATCGGCGGGCGGCGCCTCCTGCTGGAAATGGGCGATGCGTTGGCGATAGAGCGTGTAGACCGGCGCCAGATAACGCACCGCGGTGAGCGGCGCCGAGCCCAGCGCGGCGAGCGCGGCGGCCCAATCCTGCCGACGATAGGCGGCGAGCAGCTCGGCGTGCGGTGCCTTGTACGGCGCCTCGTCCTCGCCCTCGGGCGGCAGGGTGTAGACGGTGACCGCCTTGCTCTTGCCCTTGACCGCGACGAGGTCGAGTTCGATGAGCCCGGGCTCGTCGAGCAGCTTCGCGGTCTCCTCGGCGATCACCAGATCGACCGTATAGAGCTTGCCCAAACCCTCGACGCGCGAGGCGAGGTTCACCGGGTCGCCGAGCAGCGAATAGTTGAACCGCGTCTCGGAACCGAAATTGCCGACGACGCACTCGCCGGTATTGATGCCGATGCCGAAGCGCAACTCGTGAAACGGCCGGCCCGCCGCCTTCGCCTCGGCCTCCAGCTCGCGATTGAGCACGACGAGCTTGCGGCGCATGTCGCGGGCGGCGCGCACCGCGTTCCGCGCGTGGTCGGGGTCGTCGAGCGGCGCGTTCCAGAACGCCATGATGCAATCGCCGATATACTTGTCGATCGTGCCTTTGAATTCGGTGATCGTGTCGGTCATCGGTGAGGTGAAGCGGTTCATCAACTGGGTCAGGTCATGCGCGCTCAGCCCCTCGGACAGCGTCGTGAAACCGCGGATGTCGCAGAACATCACCGTGAGGATGCGGGTTTCGCCGCCGAGCACCAGTTTTTCCGGGTTCTTCGCCAGCAAATCGACATATTGCGGCGACATGTAGCGCGAGAACGCGCCGCGGATTTCGCGCTGGCGCACCTCGGTGCGCAGATAGACGAGCACCGACGACGTGAAATAGACGAGCACCACGACGGCGGTCGGATATACCGGGTCGAGCAGCAGATGCAGCTTGAAAAACACCAGCCATGATGCGCTGAGCGCGACGACCACGGCGAGGACGCCGATCAGCGCGCTGGCCAGGGCCCCGATGCGCGGCAGGATCAGGATCAGCGCGAGGCTCACGAGCATCGCGAAGACGATTTCCGCGCCCTGGCCCCAGTCGGGGCGCGTCAGATAGACGCCTTGCAGGATCTGCTCGAGCAGCTGCGCGTGGATCGCGACCCCGGGCACGTGGCTGGCGACCGGCGTCGATTGGGTGTCGTTGACGACGCCTTCCGCCGAGGTGCCGATCAGCACGATGTGCCCTTTGATGAGCGTCGGATCGAAATCGCCCGAGAGGATTTTGCCGGCCGAGATGAAGCGGTCGAGGTTCGGCTTTGCGTAATAGACCGAAACGCGCCCGGCCGCGTCGGTCGGGATCGTCAGCGGGCCGATCTTCAGGGCCGTCAGGCCGGTCGCCTGGCCAAAGCTGGTCTCGCCATTGGCACCGGCCGCCTTGGCGACATAGGTATGGGCGCCGGTGGCGACACGCAGCGTCTCGGCGACCAGCGAGAATACCGGCTTGTCGCCCAGCTGCATGATCAGAGGCACGCGGCGAACGATGTCGTCCCAATCGACATATCGGTTGAAAAAGCCGTTGCCGGCGGCGGCCTGCTGCAATTCGGGCAGGTCGGTGATCGCCACCGGGAAGGTATTGACAAAGCGCAGCGGCTCGTTGCCGGCAAACGCATAGCCGGCCTTCTGGATTGGCGGTGCCGTGCCGCCTTGGTCGGCGAGGATGAAGCCGGTGACCGTCGGCATGGATTTTATCGCCGCCGCCAATTGCGCGTCGGGGTCGGGCAGGCTGGACAGCAGCTGGACCGTATCCGGATTGACCTCGCCCTGGCGCTGCAGCTCGGCTAGCAGCACCTTGGGCGAGGTGCGGTCGGGCTCGGAGAAGACCATGTCGAACACGGTGATCGCCGCCCCGGCGTCCCGCAACTTGTCGATCAGCTGAGCGTCGAGGCTGCGCGACCACGGCCACTGGCCATATTGTTTCAGCGCATCGTCGTCGATGTCGACGATGCGGATCGCGACGTCGCCCGAGGCGCGCGGGGCGATCCGTTGATAAAGGTCGAATGAGATCAGCATCAGCCGATCGAGCAGGTCCGGTGCCGCGACGCGTGCGCCGATCGCGATCGCCAGCGCCAGTAATGGCACCAGGTAGACGAGACCGCGTCGCAGCAAGAAGCGCATCATCAGGGGTGTCCGGACCGGGAGGCGCCGCTCGGTTGTGCCGGCGCGATCAGCCCGCGCGCTTCCAACACCGGGTAAACGCCGCCGCCGGTCATCAGCGACAGCAGCGACTTGGGCACCGGCCTTGCCTGCAGCACCGCGCCGCTCTCCCGGTTGCGCACGGTCCAATCATCAAGCGAGATCTCGGCGGTCTGGCCTTCCTCGAACGCCGTCGCGACGGCGGGGCAGGTGATCGCGAGAAAGCCGAAGCTGACCGCGTTGCGGAAGAACAGGCCGTTGATCGATTCAGCGAGGAGGGCGCCCAGCCCGAGATTGCGCAGCGAACGCGCCGCCGGGCGGCTCGACCCGGTGCCGAAATTTCGCCCGCCGACGATGATGTCGCCCGGCCGCACCAGGTCGACCCAGCCGGGGCGGTTGGCGGAGAACACGGCCCGCGCCTGCACCTCTTCCGAAGCGCGCAGAAGCGGCCCGGGCAGCATCAAATCGGTGTTGAGGTCGTCGCCGAATTTCCACACGCGGCCGCTCGGCATGGCGACGCGCCCCTAGAGCCGGCCGGGGTGGGCGATGCGGCCCGCGACCGCCGAGGCGGCGACGGTCGCGGGCGATGCCATGTAGATGCGCGCCGTCGGATCGCCCATCCGGCCGCGGAAATTGCGAGTGCTGGCGGTGATGCAGGTCTCGCCCGGCCCGAGCACCCCCATATGGCCGCCGAAACAGGCGCCGCAGGTCGCCGGGGTCACCACCGCGCCGGCGTCGATCAGGGTCTGGACATAGCCGGCGCGCAACGCCGCGGCGAAGATACGCTGCGAACCGGGGGTTACGATCAGCCGAACGCCGGGCGCCACCTTGCGCCCCGCGACGATGCGCGCCGCCTCGGCGAGATCGTCGAGCGTGCCGTTGGCGCAGGAGCCGATAAAGGCCTGGTGGATCGCCTCGCCGGCGGCGTCGCCGACCGGCACGGCGTTGCGGATCACCTTGTCGGGCAGCGCGACCATCGGCTCCAGCCGGTCGAGCGCGATCGTCTCGCGGCGCAGATAGGCGGCGTCGGGGTCGGGGTATTGCGGCTCGAACGGCGCCGGGTTGCGCGCCTTGACATAGTCGATCAGCACATCGTCGGGCTCGAAGGTCGCGAACTCGGCCGAAAGTTCGGCGCCCATCGTCGTCAGGGTGCGCCGCGCGTCGATACTCAAATGCGGCAGGGCCGGGCCGCCGAATTCGACATTCTGGTTGGCGTGGTCACCGTAATTCTGGGCGATATGGAGAAACAGATCCTTCGCCGACACCGCTTCGCCGAACCGCCCGGTCAGGTCGTAGCGGACCGTCTCGCCGACCAGGAACCAGGTCTGCCCGGTGGTCAGCGCGTAGAGCAGATCGGGCGCGCCGAGCCCGCGTGCGACGCAATTGAGCGCGCCGGCGCTACAGGTGTGCGAGTCGGAGCACGCCATCACCGTGCCGGGCAGGCAGTACGCATTCTCGGCCACAACGACGTGGCTGATGCCCTGGTCGGGCCCGACATCGTGAAACCGCTTGATCCCGAAACGGCGGACGAACTCGCGGCCGCGCGCGTGCGTCGCCGCGCTCTCGCGGTTGGCCGCCGGCACCTCGTGGTCGAACACGACGGCGACCTTGTCGGGATCGTGCACCTTCAGCACTTCGCGCCACGACGAGCCCGAGAAGCTGAGATCGATCATGACGGTCAGGTCGACATCGACGACCGCGAGGTCGCCGGGCGCCACCGTGGCCGCGCCACTTGCCCGCGCCAGGATTTTCTCGATGATGGTCATCGCCATGGCGCCAGGATAAGCCTATTCGCGGCGCTGGCGAAGCCGGTGACGAGGTTAGTGCGGCAGATGCGGCAAGATGGAATAGGCGCCGCGCCAAAGCGGCGGGAGGATCTGCGCTTCCTCACCGGGCGCGGCCGCTATCTCGACGACCTCGCGTTCGAGAAACTGGCGCATGCGGTGGTGCTGCGCTCGCCGCACGCGCATGCCCGGATCGACGGCATCGATGCGGCCGCGGCGCGCGCTGCGCCGGGGGTTTTGGCGGTGCTGACCGCGGCCGATGTCGCCGCCGACGGGCTCTCGCCGCTGCGGCCCGGCGCGGAGACCAACACCGTGACCGGCGAACCGTTCGCCTTCGAGCCGCAGCCGCTGTTGGCGGCGGACAAGGTCCGGCACGTCGGCGAGGCGGTCGCGCTCGTCGTCGCCGAGACCAGGGAACAGGCGCTCGACGCCGCCGAGTTCGTCGCGGTCGACTACACGCCGCTCCCGGCCGCCGCGACCGCCGCCGCGGCGCGGGCACCCGGTGCCCCGCTCATCACCGACAAGGCGCCGGGCAATCTCTGTCTCGAATGGCGCCACGGCGACCGCGCCGGAACCGATGCCGCGTTTGCCGGGGCGGCGCATGTCGTGATCTTGCGGCTCGACAACCACCGTGTCGTCACCAACCCGATGGAGCCGCGCGGGATCGTCGGCGCTTACGACCCGGCGAGCGGCCGCTACACCGCGCATGTTTCGGCGCAGAGCATTCACGCGACCCGCGACGCGACGGCGCGCGCGCTCGGCGTCAAGCCGGAAGCTGTGCGCTTCATTGCGCCTGATGTCGGCGGCGGGTTCGGCGCGAAGAATTTCGTCTATCCCGAGCACGCGCTGCTGCCCTGGACGGCGAAGCGAGTCGGGCGGCCGGTCAAATGGATCGCTACCCGCAGCGAGGTTTTCCTCGCCGACCATCAAGGCCGCGACCAGCGCGCCGAAGCGTTTTTGGCACTCGACGGGGAGGGCCGGTTTCTGGCGCTTCGCGTCGCCAGCGAGGCCAATCTCGGTGCCTATCTCGCCGGCAGCTCGGCCGCGGTGCAGACCTTCCAATACGCGTTCCTGCCCGGCACGGTCTATCGCATCCCGGCGATCGATCTGCATGTCACCGCGGTCTTTACCAACGCCGCGCCGATCGGCGTACTGCGTGGTCCCGGCTATGGCGAGGCGAACAACATCATCGAGCGGCTGATCGATGCGGCGGCGCGTCAATGCGGCTTCGACCGGGCCGAATTGCGCCGCAGGAATCTGGTGCCATCGGCGGCAATGCCGATGACCAACGCGGTCGGCAACCAGGTCGACAGCGGCGCGTTCCCTGAGACCTTCGAGCGCGGGCTCGCTGCAGCCGATGTCGCCGGCTTCGTGGCACGGCGCGGGCGGAGCGAGGCCAAGGGGCGGCTGCGCGGGCTCGGCTTCGTCTACCATATCAAGGGAACCGGCGGTAATCCGTCGGAGAATGTCGATATCCGCTTCGAGGCCGATGGCTCGGTGTCGCTGATCACCGGGACCCAGCATATCGGCCAGGGGCACGAGACGACATTTCCCCAGATCCTGGCCGACCGGCTTGGCGTGCCGAACGAGCTGATCAAGCTGAAGCAGGGCGACACCGACCTGATCGCGCATGGCGGCGGTCACGGCAGCTCGCGCGCGACCTATATGGGCGGCACCGCGATCTTCCGCGCCGCCGAGGAGATCGTCCTCAAGGGCACGCGGGTCGCGGCCGAGATGCTGGAAGCGGCCGAGGCGGACATCAAGTTCGAGGACGGCGATTTCGTCGTCTCGGGCACCGACCGGCGGGTTTCGCTGATCGACGTCGCGGCGCGCGCGCGCGCGGCCGGCACCCCGCTCGACACCTACCATTTCTGGACCCGCGAATTCATGACCTTCCCCAACGGGACCCATGTCGCCGAGGTCGAGATCGACCGCGACACCGGCCAGGTGACGCTTGACCGCTACAGCGCGGTCGACGATTACGGCGTCATCGTCAACCCGATGGTCGCAGCGGGACAGGCGCATGGCGCGATCGCGCAAGGGGCCGGCCAGGCGTTGCTCGAGCACGCGGTCTACGACGCGGAGTCGGGGCAGACGGTCTCGGCCTCATTTATGGATTACGCGCTGCCGCGCGCGGACGATCTGCCGGCGTTCAGCCTCGGCTTCAATGCGACGCGATGCACGACCAACCCGCTCGGCGTCAAGGGCGCGGGCGAGGCCGGTGCAATCGCCGCCTTTCCGGCGATACACAACGCCATTCATGACGCGCTGGCGCAGGTCGCCGGCAAAAATTTTGACGGGCCCGCGACCCCCGCACGGGTCTGGCGGGCAATGCAGGCTTAAGCGTCTCTTGGGTTGTCCGGATGCGCTTCCCTGCGACGCTGTCAGTGGGGCATATCGCGCGGCGGCAACGGGTTCCTGACAATTGGCTGCAAGTCGTAGCGGTCCAATCGCGCGCGTGCCAGTTCGGCCCGGCCATTGTGGCGATCTTCGCGACAATGCACCTCCCACATGCGATCCGATTCAATCCCGGCTGGCCACCATTTTGGCCGCACACCCGCGTTGAATTCCCACTCCGATTGCATCGCTCGCTGCAGAAGATGGTCGACGATACAGTCGCTCGTGGTCAAAATGATATTTGAATTCCACACAAAAGCATCTTCGAATATCACGATAACATGGACCGGCAAATGGACATGAGTTTCAATCATTGCCGCAAATTCTTGTAGGAATTGATCAGCGTCTTTGTAGGTCTTGGCTTCAACGCTATTGATCCCGCCATGATTGATGATGATGGTCGCTGGTAATATTTGATCGATTGGCATGCTCTGTCTCGCGTATTGACCCGCTGGTTCGCTAAGCCCCAATGCGAGAGCGGTTCTGGAACCTGCTATTTCAGGTTGACGGGCGGGATCAAGCGCGGATCAGCCCCTAGTTTCCCTGCACGGTCGACGAACGCCCGCGCGAGCTCCCGCAATCGCGCACTGATTTCATCGTCGTTGCACTCTTCGGCGAGGCTGAGGCACGTCGCCGCTTGCTTGAGGACGTAGGGTATATCCGCCTTTGATGTCGGAATGTCCCACCTTCCCCTCTACACAATTTCGAGAATTCTTTGCGGCATTTCCCTGAGGGAAATGCCGGCGGTGAAGCGCCATCACTCATTATTGGGGGGCGGTGGAGGTGGCTAGCTACGGAATCTCCTTACATGACTAAGTATCATTCATTTGAATGATACTTAGTCATTATTTCACTCGGAAGGCTCCATGCGCCTCCGTTCACATCGCTCTTCGCCATCGCGGTCAATCCCGCTACGGTGGCGTATTGCCCGCGCCAAAGGTTCGGGCCAGGCACCAACCCGCCGGAGGCGGGATGCGGTGGAGGAGGAACGAGATGAACTACGAGCACATCCTCGTCGAGATCGAGGACGGCGTCGGCATTCTGACCCTGAACCGGCCCGACAAGCTGAACGCGATGAACCGTAAGCTGTCGTCCGAGCTGCGCGACGCGGTCAAGGCGATGGACGCCGATGATGACGTCGGCTGCATCGTGATCACCGGTGCCGGGCGCGCGTTTTCCGCCGGCGGCGACATCCACGAGCAACGCGAGGATGACCGCAGGCTGACCGATGAGCAGCAGGAAGCGCGCCGTACGCGCGGCAGCTACGAGATCAGCGCCTCGCAAAAACCGACGATCGGCATGATGAACGGGCTCGCCTATGGCGGCGCCGGGGTGCTCGCCTCCTCGCTCGACATGCGGATCGGCTGTGAGGATTCGAAATTCCGCTTCCTGGCCGCGGCTTACGGCCGGATCAACAGCACCTGGACCCTGCCCAACCAGGTCGGCTGGCCGATCGCTAAGGAGCTGCTGTTCTCGGCTCGGGTGGTTGAGGCCGAAGAGGCGTATCGGATCGGCCTGTTGAACCATCTCGTGCCGCGCGATCAGCTGCGCGCCAAGACGATGGAGCTGGCCCGCACCATCGCCGGCAACAACCGCGCCGCAATCATCGGCATCAAACAGCTGATGTTGCAGCAGATGAGCCAGAACCTCGAAGAGCAGTACGAGGCCGAGCGGCACTTTACGACCCATGTCGTGCGCGGTGCCAAAGCCGAGGACGCGTTCCCCGAATTCATCGCCCGGCACGGCCGGAAACTGGGGTGAGCGTCGCGCGCTATCGGCGCGTGCCCGCGCCCTCCGGAAACTCGTAGCCGATGGCGCTCTCGATCGCGATCGTCTTTTTGACCGCCGGGCGGGCCATCATCCGCTGGTAATGCGCCATGAGCCCGGGATAGTCGCTCGCCGGCGGGTGCAACGCGTCGACAAAGCGCCAGAACAGGCGGAACAGGTGGATGTCGGCGATCGAGTAGTGCCCGCCGACCGCCCATTCATCCTTGCCGAGGCGCTTTTCGCAGAGATTGAACACCGCGCGCCAACGTTCCTCGCCGCCGCGCCGCGCAGGGTGCACGGTCGCGGCGATAAACGACATCCATGACACCGCCTGCGCCTCGCCTTCGATGCCGCCCTGCGGCCATAGCCCGGCCTGGGGATAGGTCTTCGCCAAGTAATACAGCGTCGCTGCGACCTCGGTCAGCACCCGCCCGTCGATGACCAGCGCCGGCACCTTGCCCTCGGGGTTGAGCGCCAGGTAGTCGGGGCGTTGCTGCTCGTTGTTCTTGAAGGACAGCAGCCGCGGTTCGAACACCGCGCCGACCTCGTGCAGCGCAATATGCGTCGCCATCGAGCTCGATCCCGGCGCGAAATAGAAAATCAGCATCGGCGTCGTCTCCTCGATCCGGGGCTACTGTGGCGGCGACGCCTCGCCGCAGGAAGCGATCTCAATCTTCTCGACATCGGTGGTTTTGCCGAGTTGGCTGAATACCGTGCAGGTGTCGCCGTCGCGTACGATCCGGGCCACCGGAAAATAGTATTGTTTCGGGTTGCTGCCGAAGCGAAGTCGGACCTTGTCGCCGACCGCGATCTGCGCCGGCAGCTTGATGTGGTGGTAGACGTTGCAACCGGTGTAGGCCCACGAATAGGGGCACATCGTCAGGTCGCCCTTGCCCCCGGTGGAGATAGAGATGGCCTCGTCGGCCGCGACGGGCGGGCATGAGGCCGCCACGACGAGTAGAGCGGCGGTCGCGGCTGTCGGCCAATTCCGGGGCATCGCCGTTACCCTAATGAATGTTGGGACACGGTGACCAATCACAATTGATGGGTCGATCCACGTTGCGATTTGCCGATGCTTCGGCACAAACTCTGCCAATGGGGGGGGAGCGCGTGGCGACTTCGCTATTGGCTGGGTTCCGGGTGGTTCAGTTGGGCGACGGGCTTGCCGCCGCGGTCGCCGGACGGCTGTTCGCCGATACCGGCGCGGATGTCTGCTGCATCGATGCGGACAGCTCGACCCCGCTCGCCGAATATCTCAACGACGGCAAGGCCGCGGGTGACCCGGCCACCATCGCCGCCGCCGATCTGATCATCGTCGAGGGCCGGTCGGCGGAATTGCGTGCTCAAGGCCGCGATCCCGCCACGCTGCGGCGGCAGAACCCGACTGCGGCGATCGTCACGATCGGGCCGTTCGGCCAGACCGGCCCGCGCGCCGACGATCCGGCAAGCGATCTGACCCTGCTCTACGCGAGCGGCATCGCCCGGCTGCTCACCGGCCAGGTTGACGACCTCGCCGAGGCGCCGATCCGCCCGGTCGGCAAGCAATCGGCCTTTATCGGCGGGCTGGCGGCGGCCTGCGCCGGGATGCACGCGGCCGGGAAGCCGGGCGCGGTCGTCGATGTGTCGATCGAGGAGGCGCTGGCGACGATGGCGATGACCGAGCTCGCCAATGCCGGGCTCGGCGGTAAGGCGCGGCCGCGCAAGCGGGTCAGCGACGGCAATGGCGCCACCGTGACGATCCTTCCCTCCAGCGATGGCTATGCCGCTATTTCGCCGCGCGAGGACCGGCAATGGGCGGCTTGGCTCGAAGTCATGGGATCGCCCGAATGGGGAAGCGACAAGCGCTTCGCGACCAAGCCCGACCGCGTCGCCAATTGGAACGCGCTGCACGCGCTGATCTCGGAATGGAGCCGGCGGCACACGAAGCAATGGATCGCCGACGCCGCGCAGGAAGCGCATGTGCCGAGCTTTCCGCTGCGCGAGCCCGAGGAGCAGCTTCGGTCGCCGCAGCTCCAGCACCGGAATTTTTATCGGCCGGCGGCAATCGCCGGCACGCAGGTCAGGGTGCCCGGCCCACCGTTCGGGCTGAGCCTCGCGGCGGGGCCGAGCAAGGCGGTCGCGCCCGGTGCGTTGCCGCTCAGCGGCATCCGCGTGCTCGATTTCAGCTGGGTCATCGCCGGGCCGACCACGACGCGCTATCTCGCGGCGATGGGCGCGGAGGTGATCAAGGTCGAGGCGCCGGGCCGCGGCGATCCCGGCCGCGCTAGCGAGCTGCACACCGTGCTCGGCCAAGCGAAGAAGGGCATCGTGCTCGATCTCAAAAAGCCGGAGGCGGTAGCGATCGCTCGCGAGCTCGCGGTGCGCTGCGACGTGCTGGTCGAGAATTTCGCGACCGGGGTGATGGACCGGCTCGGCCTCGGCGCCGCCGCATTGCAGGCGCTGAACCCGAACCTGATCTACGTCTCGGCGTCGGGGCTCGGCCGCACCGGGCCCGAGGCGCAGGCCGTCGCCTACGGCACGTTGCTGCAATGCTACGCCGGATTCGCCGGATTGAACCGCCATCCCGGCATCGCGCCGCGCGTCGGCTTCGCCTGGCTCGACCCGATGTGCGGGCTGATGCTGGCCTACGTTGCCGCCGCGGCGCTGTGGCGGCGCGGACGCGACGGCACGGTCGCGCGCGTCGATTTCTCGATGATCGAGGCCATGCTGTGGACCATGGCCGAGCCGTTGCTGGCGACCCAGATCAGGCAAAAGCCGCAACCGCAGGGCAATCGTGCGGCACGCTGCGCGCCGCACGGCGCCTACCGCTGCGCCGGCGAGGATGAGTGGATCGCCCTCGCCGTCACCAGCGAGGCCGAATGGCGCCGGCTTTGCGGGGTCGTCGTCGCGCTGGAGCCGCTGTCGGGTTGGGATCTGCGCCAGCGCCAGGGGCGGCTTGCCGGGATCGACGGAATCCTGGCCGGCTGGGCGTCCAGGCGCAGCACCAGCGAGGCCGAGGCCGAATTGTCGCGCGCTCGGGTGCCGGCCTCGGCGCTCCGCACCTCGGTCGATCTTGTCGGCGACGCGCATCTGCGCGAGCGCGGGTTCTGGGACGCGCACGAAGTTAACTCCCACGGGGGCGTGCTGCCCGGCCTACCATGGCGGGCGAACTTTGGTCATGCGGTGGGCCCGGCGCCGGGCCTCGGCGCCGACACCGACGAAGTATTGCGCGACGTGCTCGGTTTGTCGGACGACCGGATCGCCGAGCTACGTAATTCGGGCGCTTTCGGATAATCAATCAACCAGCCAGCGGAGGACAGATCATGAGCATCACCTTGAACCAGGCCAATCGCGTGCTGCGGGCAACCCTGAAAAAGGCCGCCGACCTCAACATCAAAGTGAGCGCCGCGGTGGTCGATGCCGGCGGCCGGCTGGTCGCCTTCCAGCGCATGGACGGCGCGATCTGGGGCAGCGCCTATGGCAGCCAGGGCAAGGCTGTCGCCTCGGCAGCATTCGGCCGGCCGAGCGGCGTCATGCAGGAACGCGCCACCCAGCCGACCCCGGCTGGCATCAACGCGGCGTCAGGCGGAGAGATGATCATGGGCCAAGGCGCGGTGCCGCTGTTCCGCAACGGCGTCCTGGTCGGCGCCTGCGGCGTCGGCGGCGGCACCTCGCAGGAGGATGAGGACTACGCCGCTGCGGGTGCGGCGGCGCTGTAAGGATTCCATCTCCCAGCCGAGAAGCCGAACCCGCCCGAGGATGGCGCGGCGAACCAAGGGAATGCGATGCATCATCGGCGATTCTGTTCACGGGCCGCAGGAACCTCGGGCGCGCTCACCGCGATCATCCTGCTGTCGCCCGCCGGGGCAATCGCCGCGCCCCAGCGGCTCGATTGCACCCTGAGCTCCCTTGAAACGAAGACGGCGTCGGCAACGGACGTCGTCGCCGAGAACCGGCCGACCACGGTGGTGTTCGATCAGGCGGCGAAGGCACTCACCGCGTATCCCAATGGCAGCGCGCTCGTGCTGACCAACGTCACGATGTCGCAAATCGCCATGAGCGGCTTTGTCAACGGCCAGGTCAGTCTGAGCATCGACCCGTCGTCCTGGAGCATCGTGTTTCAGACCTACAAGCCTGATTCGACGAGCACTGAATTCGGAACGTGCAGCCTCAGCGCGAAGCCGCCCCCATGAAGCGTCGCTACTCGTAGCGTAGCGCCTCGATCGGGTCGAGGCGTGCCGCCTTGCGCGCCGGGTAATAGCCGAAGAAGATCCCGACCGCGGCCGAGAAGGCGAACCCGCCGAGGATCGCCGTCAGCGAAATCGGCGTAGGCCATCCGGAGACGAGGGAGATGGTCTCCGACACGGCGACGCCGAAGATGATGCCGGCCACGCCCCCCACGAGGCTCAGAAACACCGCTTCGGTGAGGAACTGCAGCAGCACGTGCAGGCGGCGCGCGCCGATCGCCATCCGCAAGCCGATCTCGCGGGTGCGCTCGGTCACCGAGACCAGCAGAATGTTCATGATGCCGATCCCGCCGACGAGCAGCGAGATCGAGGCCACGGCGGCGAGCAATAGCGCCATGACCTGACTGCTACCCTGCGCGGCGCTGGCGATCTGACTGAGGTTGCGCACCGCGAAGTCGTTGACGTCCCCTGGCCTTATGCGGTGTCGGAGTATCAATGTCGCCGTCGCCTGCCCGATCGCCGCCTGAACTTGGGTCGCGTCCCGGGCCTGCACGTAGATCTGGTTGACGAAGCCGGCCAGCCGAGCCTGGATGTTATAGGGGTTGGGCGGCGGCAAAAAGATCGCGCTTGTCGTTGCTACCTGCGTCGGCGCCGCGACGCCGAGCACCTTGGTTTCGGCGGTGGTGAACGGCACCATGACGAGATCGTCCTGATCCTGGCCATAGGTCGATTGGCCTTTGGCCACCAGCGTGCCGATGACCCGCAGCGGCACGCCCTTGACCAGGATGACGGCGCCGATCGGGTTGTCCGAGGGCGCAAAGAGATTGCTAACGACGGTCTGGCCGAGCAGCGCCACGAGGGCGGCGCTGCTCTCGTCGTCGCGGCTGATGGCGCGGCCGCTGGCAATCTGCCAATTGGTGATGGGCGGGTAGTTGGGCGTGACGCCCTGGATGGTGGTCGTCCAGTTCTGGCTGGCGTACTCGGTCTGGCCCGACTGCCGGATCAGGTAAGCGACCTGTCCGACGGCAGGGTCCTCGCGCCGGATTGCCTGGGCGTCCGTGACGGTCAGGGTCGAGGCGCTCCCCGAGCCGCCGCGGGCGCCCATGCTGGTCACCGCTCCGGGGACGATGACAACCAGGTTGGTGCCGAGGCTTGCGAGCTGCTTCTCTACCGCGTCGTTGGCGCCTTGCCCGATGGCCACCATCGCGATCAAGGCGGCGACGCCGATGAAGACGCCGAGCATGGTCAGCGCCGAGCGCATCTTGTTGCGCGCCAGCGCCTGCGCCGCGGCAGCCAGGATCATCAGACCGAAGGCCCAGGAAAGGGTGGCTCCGCGCGCCATTTCCGTCGGCGAATGCGGGTGAAAGATCGACAGGTCCGCCGCCGCTGGCGGCGGCGCCGGAATGCTGGACTTCTTGCGCTCGTCGGTGAGGATGCGGCCGTCGCGCATTGTCACCGTGCGGTTGGCATAGGCGGCAATATCGGGCTCGTGCGTCACCAGGATGATCGTGACGCCTTCCTCGCGGTTGAGCTGCGTCAGCGTCTGCATGATCTCGTGCGAGGTGCGCGTGTCGAGATTTCCGGTCGGCTCGTCCGCAAGGAGGAGGCTCGGCGAATTGATCAAGGCCCGCGCGATCGCCACCCGCTGCTGCTGGCCGCCGGAGAGCTGGCTCGGCGTGTTTTCCGCGCGATCGCCGAGCCCGAGCCGGTCCAAAGCCTCCCGCGCGCGATCGAAACGCGTCTTGCTCCCGGACTTTCCCCCATCCGAATAAAGCAGCGGCAAGGCCACGTTCTCGGTCGCGCTGGTGCGCGACAGCAGGTTGAACATCTGAAAGACAAAGCCCAGCCGTTCGCTGCGGATGCGGGCGAGATCGGGCTCCGGCAGGCTGGCGACATCGATGCCGTCGAGCAGATAGCGGCCGGTGGAGGGACGGTCGAGGCAACCGAGGATCGACATCAGGGTCGATTTGCCGGAGCCCGACGAGCCCATGATGGCCACGAACTCGCCGCGCTCGACGGTGAAGTCGATGCCGGCGAGCGCGTGAACGTCGATGTCGCCGACGTGATAAGTCCGCGTTACGCCCTCGATTTGGATGACCGCGTCGGACATTTGCGGCGCCGTCACGCTATAGATGCGGCAGCGGGACCGCCGACTTCGCGCTTCCGCCGCCACGTTGTTCGGACAGGACGACCTGATCGCCGACCTTCAGCTCCCCGCTGACGATTTCGGTATAGGTGTCGTCGTCGAGCCCGAGCGTTACAGCAACGCGGACGGGCTTGCCGTCGCGCAAAACCCAGACCTGCCCTCGCTGGGTCGCTGTGGGCGCCGGCGCGGCGGCCGTTGCGGCCGGCGCCGTTGCGGTCGTTGGCGCGCTCGGCGCTGGGGCGGTGGCCGTTTTAGCCGGCGCCGGAGCGGCCGCCGCGCCGGCGGGCAGGTAACGGAGCGCCTGATCGGGCACGCGAATGACGTTGTCGCGCTCGTCGGTGACGATCTTGGTCGTGGCGGTCATCCCCGGCATCAACGCCAAGTCGGAGTTGGCGACGTCGACGATCACATCAAACGTGACGACGTTCTGGAGGGTTTGCGGCGCCTGCCGCACCTGCACGACACTGCCTTGAAATACACGATCGGGATAGGCCTCGACCGTGAAGCTCGCGGGGTTCTTCTCCTTGACGGTGCCGATGTCGCTCTCGCTGACATTGGTGTCGACTTCCATCAGGGTGAGATCGGTGGCGATCAGGAATAATGTTGGCGTCGTGAGGCTCGCGGCGACTGTCTGCCCCTCCGTCACGTTGCGCGACACGACCGTGCCGCCCACCGGCGAAACGATGTCGGTGTAGTCGAGGTTGACCTCCGCGCTCGCGAGCTGGGCTTCCCATTGCTGGATCGTCGCCTGGTCGAGCAGGACCTGCGCCTGTCCCTGATGGTAGGCGCTCAGCGACTGGTCGGCGGTATCTATGGCGATCGAGTTCTCCCGCGCCAGCAAGGCGGTCCGCCCCGAATTTGCCTTGGTGTACTCGAGGCTCGCCTGATCCTTTACGAGCTGCGTCTTGGCGACCGCCAGGTTTGCCTTGTCCTGATCGACCACCGCCTGAAAGGGTCGGGGATCGATCTTGGCGCAGATCTGCCCCTTGGTCACTTTTGTGTTGTAGTCGCATTGCAGCGACCGGATCACGCCGGATACGGCGGTGCCGACGATGATCGTCAGCACCGGGTTGATCGTCCCGGTCGCGGTGACGGCCCGGGCCACCGCGCCTTGCGTCACCGGCGCCGTCGTGTAGGTCATGGCCGCGCCGCTTCTGGCGATCCACCACCATGCCGCGCCGCCCGCGGCAATCAAAATCAGCGCGGCGACCAGCCAGAGCCTGGGGCCGCGCAAGCGACGCGGGCGAACCGCCCGGGCGGCTTGAGGCGGCGGCGAGGGCGACCTCTGCGCCGGCTGTATTGCGATTTGGTCGTCCATCTACTCGCATCCCAGGACAGTACCGCGAGAATGCGGTAGCTGCCGGCGGATCACATTGATCTGGCTCAACCCGCGTTCTTGGCCGACCGTGCGGCTTGCCGCGCCGGTTGGGGGGACGAGAACTGCGTCAAAACTCCCCGCTCCTGTACGCCTCGTCGAGCCGTTTGGCGTCTTCCTCGGAGGGCTCCTCCCAGGGCGCGCCACGGTGGCGCAGGGTGCCGGTGAAATTTGGCGGGCGCTTTTCGTTGAACGCGGCGCGGCCTTCCTCACCGTCGGTGGTGGTCTGGATCAGCAGATGGTTGATGATGTTCTGGATGTGCCAGGCCTGGTCGGTCGGCAGGTCGCCGAAGCGCACCACGAACTCCTTCATCATCCGCACCGCGACCGGCGGCAGTGTGCAGATGTGGCGGGCGATCTTTTCCGCACGCTCCATGAGCTGCGCGTGCGGCACGACCTCGTTGACGAGGCCGATGCGCAGCGCCTCGGCGGCGTCGAACGGCTCGTCGGTCAAGAGGATTTTCATCGCGTCCGAATAGCGTAGCTGCTTGGCGAGCAGCGCCGCGCCCGGGCCGTTGCCGAGCCAGCCCTGGGTCAGCAGCGCGAACTTGAACCGCGCGTGCTCGGCGCTGGCGATGCGGATGTCGGTCGAGCTGAGGAGGATGTAGAGCCCGGCGCCGGCGGCCCAGCCGTTGACCGCGGCGATGACCGGCTTCCAGACCCGCGGGTAGTGGTCGCCCATCCGCCCGTCGATCCCGGTTTTCTGGCCGTGCACCGTGCCGGCGAGCGGCCAGTAGATGCGGTTGGTGCGCAGATATTCGCGGTCCTCGGCGGTCAGGTCGGGGCGCGGGGTCAGATTGTGGCCACCGCAGAAATGCCGCTCGCCGGCGCCGGTCAGGATCGCGCAGCGGATGTCGCGGTCTTCCCAGAGGTCGACCCAGGCGGCGGAAATTTCGTCCGAGGTCTTCTTGTCGAGGATGTTCGCCTTGGCCGGGTTGTTGAGCGTGATGTAGGCGACCCCGTCGCGCTTTTCGTAAAGGATGGGCACAGCATTCTCCCTGGTGTTGGCAAGTGCGGCCACGCATCGGCGTCGCCATTCGGGAAGCGAAGTCCAGGGTGGCCGCGCCCGGCAGCCGGGTAAAGCCCTAGTGCTTGACCGGCGGCTGGTCGCCCGGCCCGCAGGCGCCGTCGCTCACCTCGGTCGCGCCGTCGGCCTTGGCAAAGCAGCTGTTGGAATAGGTCACGTGCTTGCCGTTCTTGGAGCCGCAAACCGGCTGATACACCTCGATGCAGACGGTCTTTGGCTCGGGAGGCCGTGGTGGAGGCGGCGAGTCGGCCGGCGCCGCGGCGCTCTGGCCGAGTGCGGCGAGGCACACCAAAATCATGACGAACGGCTTCATTGGTTTCTCCTCGCCCGGTCGCGGTTGACAGAGGCCTCGCACGCATCTTCACTCGCCGCGATGGGGAAGGAAACGCGGAAGATCGCGGTGATCGGTGGCGGGCTTGGCGGGCTTGCCGCCGCGCTATCGCTGTATCGCGCCGGGTTTGATGTCGGTGTCTACGAGCAGGCGCCCGAGCTCAACGAGGTCGGCGGCGGCATCAACATGGGGCCGAACGCGGCGCGCATCCTCTACCGGCTCGGCCTCGGCGAAGGGCTCGACCGCGACGGGGTGAAACCCGCCGGCATGCACCAGCGGCGCTGGGACGACGGGCGCACCTTGCAGAAAGGCCCGCTCAATCCGCTCTGCACCGAGCTGTACGGCGCGCCGCACATGACGCTGCACCGCGCGGATTTACAAAGGATCATCGCCTCGGGGCTACCGACGGAGTGCATCCATCTCGGTCACCGCCTCACCGGGCTCATCGACAGGGACGAGACGGTCGAGGCCGAGTTTGCCAATGGCGCACGCGTCAGCGCCGATGTGGTGGTCGGCGCCGACGGCATCCATTCGACCGTGCGCGCGATCCTTTTGGGCGCGGAAGACCCGCAATTCGCCGGCTGCGTCGCCTATCGCGGGCTGGTGCCGGCCGAGCGTATCGCCGATCTCGGCCTGGAGCCCGGCAACCAGTCATGGCTCGGGCCCGGCGCGCATCTCGTGCATTATTTCGTGTCGGGTGGGCGGCTCTTAAATTTCGTCGGCTGGACCGAGCACGACACCTGGAGTCGCGAGGACTGGACCGACCGCGCGACAATCGAGCGCGCACTCGCCGCGTTCGAGGGCTGGCACCCGCAAATCCGCCGCATCATCGGCGAGGCCGACACCTGTTTCATCTGGGCGCTGTTCGATCGCGACCCGCTGCCGCGCTGGTCGGCCGGCCGGGTGACGCTGCTCGGCGATGCCTGCCATCCGATGTACCCGTTCATGGCGCAGGGCGCGGCGCAGGCGATCGAGGACGGTGCGACCTTGACGACGCTGCTTGCCGCCGGCGGCGATGCGGCCGAGATACTGCGGCGCTACGAGCAAATCCGCCTGCCGCGCGTGACGCGCCTGCAGCAGATGTCGCGCGCCAACAAGATCCGCTACCACATGCCGGACGGGCCGGAGCAGGAGGCGCGCGACGCCGCGCTCATCGCGACCCGCGAGCGCGCGCCCGAGACGATGCAGTGGCTGTTCGGCTTCGACGCGGGCGTCGTCGAGCCGGCGGAGGTGCCATGAAACGCAGCAGCGAGCGCTTTCTGACCACGCACACCGGCAGCCTGCCGCGCCCTGACGATCTGGTGCGGATGATGTTCGCCAAGGAAGAGGGCGTGCCGGTCGATCCCGCCGCGCTCGGCGCGCGGATCGCGGCGGCTGTCGCGGATATCGTCGGCCAGCAGGCGGCGGCCGGGATCGACATCGTCAATGACGGCGAGCTGTCGAAGCCAAGCTACGCGACCTACGTCAAGGACCGGCTCGCCGGCTTTGGCGGCGAGAGCCATCCGCTGACCTACCAGGACCTCGTCGAATTCCCCGAGCTGGCGCGCCGCGTGTTTGGCGACCCCGGCCGTTCGCGGCGCAAGACGCCGGGCTGTAACGGCCCGATTTCGGTGCGCGATCTCGGTGCGGCCGAAACCGATGCGACGAACCTCAAAGCCGCGCTCGGCGGCGTCGCGGCGGCGGAAGCGTTCCTCAGCGCCGCCTCGCCCGGCGTGGTCTCGCTGTTCTTCCACAACGGACATTATCCGAGCCAGGAGGCCTATCTCGACGCGATCGCCGAGGCGATGCGCCAGGAATACGAAACCGTGGTCAACGCCGGGTTCATCCTGCAGATCGACTGCCCCGATCTGGCGATGGGTCGCCACATCCAGCACGCCGACCTCACCACCGCCGAGTTCCGCAAGGCGGCGGCGCTGCACGTCGAGGTGCTCAACCACGCGCTGCGCAACATCCCCGCCGACCGCGCGCGAATCCATCTGTGCTGGGGCAATTACGAGGGAACGCACCATTGTGACGTGCCGCTCAACGATATCATCGACGTGGTGTTCACCGCCAAGCCGGCCGGGCTGTCATTCGAGGCGGCCAACCCGCGCCACGCGCATGAGTGGAAATTGTTCGAGACCGTCAAGCTGCCCGACGGCAAGGTGCTGATCCCCGGGGTCATCGAATCGAAGACCAATTTCATCGAGCACCCCGAGCTGATCGCCCAGCGCATCGGTCGCTACGCCGCGCTGGTCGGCCGCGAGAACGTCATGGCCGGCAGCGATTGCGGCTACGGCACCTGGGTCGGCCAGGCCGCGGTCGACGCGCAGGTGGTCTGGGCCAAGCTCGCCAGCCTCGCCGAAGGCGCGCGTCTCGCCTCGCGCGAATTCTGGGGCTGATCTAGGCCGGCAGTTCGGCGCCGACCGGAAGGCGCCACATCACCCGGCGCTGGCCGTGATAATCGTTGATCGCGAAGTGCTGGACGCAGCGATTGTCCCAGATTCCCACCGTGCCCTTTTCCCAACGGATCCGCGCGGTGAATTCGGGACGCGTGCAATGCACCTGCAAGAATTCGATCAGCGGCAGGCTTTCCTCGGCGGTCATGCCCTTGAAGCGGATCGTGTGCTCGGTGTTGACGTAGAGCGCCTTGCGCCCGGTTTCGGGATGGGTGCGTACGACCGGGTGCTCGGCGACGTATTGCTCGGTCTTGTCGGTGTCGCGCATCTTCATGTTCTTGTTCTCTTCGCGCCCGGTGCGGTCCGCGCCGGCGCTGTAGATGCCGGTGAGGCCGTCGAGCATGCGCTGCATCCCAACCGATAGGGTCTCGTAGGCGAGATACTGGTTCGCCACCATCGTGTCGCCGCCATAGGCGGGGACCTCGCGGGCGTAGAGCATCGTGCCGATCGGCGGCTTGTCGAGATAGGTCGTGTCGGAGTGCCAGCGGCCGCCGACATTCTTTAGCTGGTCGGGTTCCTTGCGCAGCTCGAAGATCTGCGGGAATTCGGGCAAACCCTCGGCAAACGGATAAAAGGCCGGCTCGGCGAAATAGCGCGCGTAACGCAACAGATCGTCGCCGCCCAATTCCTGGCCGCGGATGTAGATCGCGCAGTGATCGAGAAAGGCGCGGTGGATTTCCTCGACTTCCTGATTGCTCAGAGGCTTGCTGAGGTCGACCCCGCCGATCTCGGCGCCGAGGGCGCCGGCGAGCGGTTTGACGGTGATCGTCTCGTAAGTCATCGCCGCGATCCTCCTTCAATCGTCCTCTATCCTATTCCGGCCCTCGCCGGGATGATAGTTTGAGGGATCAGCGGGAGAGCGCCAATGAGAGACGGATTCCGCGTCTACGACACCGACACGCATATCGATCCTGGCGCGGACGTGCTTGAGAAGTACGTCGATCCGTCGTTCCGCGCCCGGCTCGACGACCTCGCGCCCTACCGGGTCGCGGTCACGTCGCGCACCGTCGATGGCGGGGTGCGCCACACCTACCGCTTCGAGCAGCGGCTCTACGAGCGCACGCTCGGCGAAGCGGAAGCCAGCCCCGGCTCGGGCGATGGCCGCGTGTGGCGCGGCAAGCGGCGGCCGAGCTTTGGCGTCGTCGACGACCGCTCCGACAACCGGGTCTTCGACATGGACGAGGAAGGCTCGGACGTGCATTTCCTGGTGCCGTCGGTGTGGACCAGCATCGTCGGCGTACCCGATGTCTCGCTCGAAGTCGGCCTGATCCGCGCCTATCACCGGCACATGTCGGAGTTCTGCGGCCCCTATCCCGACCGGCTGAAAGGCCCGATCGTCGCCTCGACCCGCGATGTCGCTTCCGCCGTTGAGGAAATCAAGCGCTGGGGCACCTCTCGCTGGGCGGTCGCGGTACAGCCGCTCTTGGACAACGACATGCCTGTCGACCATCCAACCCTGGAGCCGATCTGGCGTGCCGCCGAGGATCACGATCTGGCGATCGTCCATCACAGCTTCACCTGGTCGCCGCCCTATTTCCCGGCCTACGACCAGATGTGGGACAACGTGTATCTCGCCCGGCTGTGCTCGCACCCATGGGGCGCGATGCGCTTCATGGCCGGGTTCCTCGCCGGCGGCATCCTCGACCGCTATCCGGGTTTGAGGCTCTGCGTTCTCGAATGCGGCTTCGGCTGGCTGCCGTTCTGGATCAGGCGGATGGATGAGCAGGTGAGCTATGTCGGCCGCACCGCGAAATTGAAGCTCCTGCCGAGCGAGCAGTTCGCCGCCGGCAAGGTGTTCGCCAATATCGAGGCGCACGAGCACGAGCCGATGTTCAACATGGTGACCGGCGTCCTGGGCGAAGAATGCCTGATGTTCGGCTCGGACTACCCGCATTTCGAATCGTGGTTTCCGAACTCGATCGACAAGATCCTCGAATGGAAGAGCGTCGCCGGCGAGCGCGCGCAGAAGTTGTTCTGGGAAAACGCCAACCGCTGCTTCAAGCGGACGTAGTTTTAGTCGCCTCCCTTTTCCGTCATGGCCGGGCCTGTCCCGGCCATCCATGTGGATCCCCGGGACAAGCCCGGGGATGACGGGTAAGAGTGACGGACCGCTACCGGTCCAGCCAGACGTCTTCCATGCGCCAGCCGTTGTAGATCGAATTGACCACGACGTTCAGCCCCTTGACCTGCGGGTACCAGCAGGTGTTCGAGCGCGGGTGATAGATCGCCGGGCGGGCACCGTCCTCGACCAGGCGCCGCTCGATGTCCCACACTAGGTGCTTGCGCTTCTCGATGTCGGTCTCGGCCGATTGCTGGTCGATCAGCGCGTCGACCTCGGGGTTGCAGTAGCCGGTGTAGTTGCGGTCTGCGCCGCAGACATAGTTCTCGTAGAATTGCTGGTCGGGGTCGTCGAGCCCGTTCTCGCTGACCGCGACGCCGATCGTGTAATCCTTGCGCGCGACCTTGGGGTACCAGTTCGGCGTGTCGACGATGTCGAGATCGCCGTCGATATAGATTTCCTTGAGCTGGTCGCCGACGATCACCGCGGGGTCCTTGAACGCGGCGAGGTTGCGGGTCGAGATCTTGGTCACCAGGTGCTTGTCCGGCCCATAGCCGAGCCCCTCCATGATCTTTCTCGCCTCGGCGCGGTTGGCGGCGAGGTCGGGGCCGTAGCCGGGCAGGGTCTTCAGCAGATCGGGCGGCATCCCCCACACCCCTTCCGGCGGCGGCAGCAAAGCCGCGCCGATATCGCCGTGTCCGTTGCCGAGGATGTCGATAAACGCCTGGCGGTCGAGGCTGAGCGCGATCGCCCGGCGCAGCAGCTTGTTGTCGAACGGCGGCACCGTCGCGTTGATCAGCACGTTGCGGGCGCCGTTGATCGCGGTCGCCTCGCAGATCGCGGTCGGCGCCTGCGCCTTGACGTCGTTCAACACCGGAAAGCCGATGCTGTAGGGCCAGGCCAGGTCGACCTGGCCGGCGATGAACGCCATGTTCCGGGTCGAGACATTGGCGATGATCGACCACTCGATACCGTCAAGATAGGGTCGCCCGGGCTTCCAATAATCCGGGTTCTTCGTGAGCTTGATGAATTCGTTCTACTTGAACTCGACGAATTTAAACGGGCCGGTGCCGATCGGATGGGTGCGCATCTGCGCCGGCGGCACGTGGCACGGGTAGACCACCGACCACCCCGCGGCCAGCAGCACGATAAACGAGGGCTGCGGCCGCTTCAGGTGGAAGGTGACCTCGCCATCGCCGTTGGTCGTCACCTCGTCGAGGTTGCGGTACCAGGATTTGCGCGGGTTGACCCGCAACTTCGCCTCGCCTTTGCCCTGCAACAAGTCCCACGTGCATTTGACGTCGGCAGCGGTGAAGTTCTGGCCGTCGTGCCATTTGACCCCTTGCTGGAGCTTCATGGTCAGCGCCGTGCCCTCGGGGTTCCAGCTCCAGCTCTGCGCCAGATCGGGGACGATCGAGCTGGCGCTGTTCTGCGGCACGTGCTGATCGAACATCACCAGATTGTTGAAGACCGCGGTCACCGGGATCGCGACCGAGACCGTCGCCTCCTCCAACGGCGACATGCTCGCCGGGCTGTCGAAGTCGGTCGCCTTCAAGATGCCGCCCGGCTTTTGCGCGAGGGCCGGAGAGGCGAGCGATAAGGCGGCGGCCAAAAGCAAGCGAGCGAACACAGCGTCTCCCCCGTTCTGTTCGCGCTTCCCGGCTTTTGCCGGGGAGCGGTCAAATTTCGTATCTCTTCAGGCTACCGATCCAGCCAGACGTCTTCCATCCGCCAGCCGTTGTAGTTGCTGTTGACCATCACCGTGAACCCCTTGACCTCGGGGTACCAGCAATGGACCGATTTCGGGTGGAAGATGATCGGTCGACCGCCGTCCTCGGCCAGGCGGCGCTCGATCTGCCAGACGATCTGCCGGCGCTTGTCGCCATCGGGTTCGGCCGATTGCTCATCGATCAGCCCATCAACCTCGGGGTTGCAATAGCCGGTGTAGTTGCGCTCCGACTTGCACGAGTAGTTCTCGTAGAAATTCTGGTCGGGGTCGTCGAGCCCGCTCTCGGTCACGGTGAAGCCGAGCGCGTAATCCTTGCGCATGACCTTGGGGTACCATTGCGTCGTGTCGACGATGTCGAGCGTGCCGTCGATATAGATTTCCTTGAGCTGGTCGGCGAGGATCACCGCGGGATCGCGATAGGCCGCGACATTGCGTGTCGCGACGGTCAGCGACAGATGCTTGTCGGGCCCATAGCCGGCCTTTTCCATGAGCTTTCGCGCCACGACGCGGTTCGCGGCGATGTCCGGGCCGTAACCCGGCAGGGTCGCCAGCATCTCCGCCGGCATGCCCCAAACCCCTTCGGGGGCCGGCTGCATCGTCGCGCCGATCTCGCCCTGACCGTTGCCGATAATGTCGATGAACGGCTTGCGGTCTAAGGTCAGCGCCACGGCCCGGCGCAAATCGGGGTTGTCGAAGGGCGGCTTGGTCTCGTTGACGATCGCCGTGCGGCTGGCGTTCCACGCGTCGACCTCGCAGTTAAGTTGCGGCGCCGCGCTCTGGATATCCTTCAGCAGCGCGACCGGCGTGAAGCCGACGCCGAGGTGGTCGAACTGGTGCGCACCCAACGCCAGGATGCCGGTCGAGGCGTCGCGGATGATGGTGTATTCGATGCCTTCGAGATAGGGCCGGCCCGGCTGCCAATAATCGGTGTTGCGGGTCAGCGTGATGCGCTCGTTGGGCTTGAACTCGACAAACTTGAACGGCCCGGTGCCGATCGGGTGCTGGCGCATCTCGCGCGGCGGGACATGGCACGGATAGACCGGCGACCAGCCCGAGGCGATCAGCGCGATAAAAGATGGTTGCGGCCGCTTCAGGCGAAAGCTGACCTCGAAACCGCCGTTGGCGGTGACCTCGTCGAGGTTGTCCCACCACGATTTGCGCGGATTGATGCGCATCTTCTCGGCGCCTTTGCCCTGCAGCAGATTCCAGGTGCATTTGACGTCGGCCGCGGTGAACGGTACCCCGTCATGCCATTTGACGCCCTGGTGCAAGTGCATGGTCAGCACGGTGTGGTCGTCGTTCCACGCCCAATCGGTGGCGAGCTCGGGCCGGATCGTGTCGAGGCTGTTCTGCGCGATGTGCTGATCGAACAGCACGAGGTTGTTGAACACCGCCATGATCGGCCCCTCCGAGACGATCGTCGATTCCTCGAGGATCGACATGCTGGCCGGGCTGTCACCGTGCAGCATTCGCAGGATGCCGCCCGATTTCTGCGCGTGGGCTGGCGGCGTGGCTAGCAGCAGTGCCGCCGCTGCCAATACGCTGCGAATTCCCGGCTGTCCCATTCCCTCCTCGACCCGCGCCTGCTTCAAGCCGCAGACTATGGCGGCAAATTCCCTAGCGACAGGAGGAGAAATCATGGCACAGCGGCAAAGCGTCAACTTCCCCGGCTTCGCCCATTCGAACCCGATCCCCAACGCCAGTCGGATCGGTAATATCATGATGTCGAGCGTGATCAGCGGGCCCGATCCCGGGACGCGCAACTATCCGGCCGAACTGTCGGGGCAAGTCGCCAACCTCTTCAAGCATATCCGCGCCGCGGTCGAGGCGGCCGGCGGCACGCCTGACAACATCCTCAGGATCACGTTCTACGTGCGCGACCAGGCGGCCGGCCGCGCCGCGCTCAACGACGAGTGGGTCAAGATGTTCCCCGATCCCGCGTCGCGCCCGGCGCGGCACACGCTCGCCGCACCCGGCGACGGCCCGTCGCTGGTGACCTGCGAGTTCACCGCGGTGTTTCAGTAAGGCTGGATCGAATTAATGCGTCCTTCGAGACGGCTGCTTCGCAGCCTCCTCAGGATGAGGGATTTTCTTGATGCCATCCGCAAACAATCCTCATCCTGAGGTGCTCGCGTAGCGAGCCTCGAAGGACGCTCGGCGGTCTTGCAGTCAGCCCATCCCACGCGCCTTCTTCCACGCCTCGAAGTCGCGCTTGGCCTCGTCATTGGCGGTCGGGAAGAGGCCGATCAGCGAGCGGCCGCGCGCGACCTCCTGTTCGGCGAATTCGTCGTAAAGCGTGGTCGCGATCGCCTCGGCGGCGATCTCGTCGGCGAGGTCGAGCGGGATCACCACGACCCCGTCGCGATCGCCGACGATCACGTCGCCGGGATAGACCGCGACCCCGCCGCAGGCGATCGGCAGCCCGATATCGACCGGGTTATGGACGATGCCGGAGGGCGGCGAGGACGGCCGGCGGTGATATGCCGGCAGCCCGGTCTTGCTGACCCCCTCGGTGTCGCGCAAACCGCCATCGGTGACGATACCGGCGCAGCCGCGCGCGGCCAGCCTTCCATCGCCTGCTGCTGGATCGGCCCCGCGGCCGGCCGCGCGGTCTTGTCCTCGCGCGCCGGGATGAAGCGCATCGTGTAGGCGAGGCCGACCATCCGCGGCATGTCGGGCCGGATCGGCCACACTTCCTGCATGAACATGTTGCGGAAGCCGCGCCGGTTGAGTATGCGCGAAAGGGTCGAGGTGCCAACCTTCATCAGCGCGTCCTGGGTCGCCGGCGACAATTCGCTCATCGGTTCCTCCCCTCTCGCTTGTATCGCCCTCCCTCTTAGAGCAATTCTGACCGCAGCGAAAAGCCGAACGGGGAATTGCCATGAAACGGGTCGATATCGCCGCCTATGGCGTGCCGCAAGAGGTCGCGAGCTGCGTCGAGGTCGAAGATGTCGGCGCGCCCGGGCCGGGCGAGATCGTCTTCGACGTGCTGGCGTTTCCGATCAACCCGGCCGACCTCTCGATGATCCGCGGCAATTACCGGCTGCATCCGGCCCTGCCGGCGACGCCGGGCGCGGAATGCGCCGGCCGGGTCGCTTCGGTCGGCGCCGGGGTGAGCGATATCCGCAAGGGCGATCTCGTCGTCAACATGGCGCGCGAGAACTGGACGCAGCGCCGCCGCATCAAGGCCGAGGATGCGCTGCCGATCCCCGAGGGCCTCGACCTCAAGCAGGCGGCGATGCTGCGCATCAACCCGGCGACCGCGCTGCTCTTGCTCGAAGACCATGTCGCGCTAAAGCCGGGCGATTGGGTGATCCAGGACGTCGCCAATTCGGCGGTCGGGCGGCACCTGATCGTGCTCGCCAAGGCGCGTGGCATCCGCACCATCAATGTCGTGCGCCGCGGCGACGTCGCCGGCGAATTGACGGCGCTCGGCGCCGATGTCGTGCTCGAAGCGAGCGACAACCTGGCGGAGCGAGCGCACGCCGCGGCAGCCGGCCAGCCGATCCGGCTCGGCATCGACGCGATCTCGGGCAAGGCCTGCCGGCAGATCGCCGATTGCCTTGGCGAGGGCGCGGTGATGGTCAATTACGGCGGGCTCTCGGGCGAGGACCCGGAGATCAGCCGCGCCGCGCTCAACGGACAGGCCGTGACCCTGACCGCGTTCATGCTCGGTCGCGGCCTCGCCAAGCGCACGACCGCGCAGGTGCGCGCGCTCTACGCCGAGCTCGCTGCCGACATACGCGAGGGGGTACTCAGCGCACCGGTCGACGCGACCTATCCGATCGAAGACATCAAGGCCGCGCTCATCCACGCCCAACGCCGCGGCCGCCACGGCAAGGTATTGGTGCTCCCGAACGGCCCGGTGTGAGCGCCGGATAGCAGCCCCTCACCCCGACCCTCTCCCCGCAAGCGGGGTGAGGGAGAGCGCCGGTGCGTTTTCCCTCGCCCCGTTTACGGGGAGAGGGAGGGGCCCATCGCAAAGCGATGGGAGGGTGAGGGGCCGACACTGCTGATTCTTTGATCAGATGGCACATCCCTTGCGACTCGCCGATCGGTCGAAGGGGAGCCCATCGATGACATTGTCTCGGCGCGCCGTGCTCGGCACGGGCCTCGCTCTGCCGCTTGCCACCCGGCTCGGACGCGCGGCATGGGCCGACGAGCCGGTGACGATCAAGATGGGCGTGTTGAAGCTCGTGCACTCGATCACGCCCTATTTTTACGACAAGTTCCTGCCGGCCAATTACAAGATCGAGATCATCCCGTTCTCGACCCCGACCGACGGCAAGGATGCCGTCGTCACCCAGTCGGTCGATTACGGTACGTTCGGCATCGCCGCCGCGATCCTCGGCGCCGCGTCGAACCAGCCGGTCGTCGTCTACGGCTCGGAATGCAACAAGGGGATGGCGGTGGTCGCCCGCAAGGATGACGCGTCGATCAACGCGATCACCGATTTGAAAGGCAAAAAAATCGGCATCCTGACCGGCACGACGCAGCAGGTGTTCTTTCGCGAACGGCTGCGCATGGTCGGCATGACCGACGATGACATCGTCTCGATCCGCGTCGCGTTCGCCGACATGCCGGCGGCGCTCGCGCGCGGCGACATCGACGCCTATGTCGGCGCCGAGCCGGGGCCGAGCCTGTCGGTCGTCAGCGGCGTCGGCAAGATCGTCGAATACCCCTATTCGACCCCGATGGGCAGCCTCAACATGGTGCTCGCGACCAACCGCGACCGCCTCGCGCAAAAGCCCGAGGAAGTGCTGATGATGCTCGGCCTGCAGCGCCAGGCGAGCGAGTACGCGATGGCGCACCCAGACGAGATCGTGTCGATGACGGTGTCGAAGCTGGGCCTCGACAAGGCCGCGGTCGCCGCGGCGGTCGGCAATGTCGAGCTCAATTGGGAAATGACCCCGAAGATGATCGAGCAGGTCAAGGCCTATGCCGACCACATGCTCGAGCTGCGCCAGATCCGCAACCTGCCCGATTTCGACGCGCTGCTCGACATCGCCCCCTCGGAAAAGCTGGCGAAGGCCTGATGACGGCGATGATCCAGCGCTGGCTGGCGCCCTCCCGGCTCCTCCCCGTCATTTTCCCGGCCGCGCTGCTCTTCCTGTGGTGGCTGGCGACGCATAACCACCCCGACGGGTTGATCCCGCCGCCCGACCTGATCGTCCGCGAGCTCGCCGATACCGCCGGGCTGACCGGCGACCACGACGAGTTCAGCGGCAGCCTGTGGAGCAACCTGCTCGCCTCGGCCTCGCGCGTCTTTGGCGGATTCCTGCTGTCGGCCGCTCTGGCGTTGCCGCTCGGCCTCCTGATCGGGCAGCTGCAGATCGTGCGCCGCATGCTCGATTCGATGTTCCAGGTGTTGCGGCCGATCCCGGTCACCGCCTGGCAGCCGCTGTTCCTGATCCTGTTCGGATTGGGTTCGCGCTCGGCGACGATGCTGGTCGCGCTCGGCTGCTTCTACCCGATCCTCCTCAACACCATTTTCGGCGTGCGCAGTGTCGAGCCGCGGCTGTTCGAGGCGGCGGCGATGCTCGGCATCTCGCGCGCGGCGCTGTTTCCCAAGGTCGTGCTGCCCTCGGCCTCCCCCGGCATCTTCACCGGACTGCGGTTGGGGCTCGGCTTTGCCTGGGTGGTCATCGTCGTCGGCGAGATCAGCGGGGTGCGCGTCGGCCTCGGCGCGATGATCGAGAATGCGCGAGAGGTGTCGCGCACCGATGTCGTGATCGCCGGGATGATCGTGATCGGCCTCGCCGGGTACTTGTCCGATCAGGCGATCCGCGCGCTGAGCCGCCGCGTCTTGCGCTGGAGCCCGCAGCATGGCTGATCTCGTCGCCGAGCGGCCGAGGGTTACGCCGCGCGCCGCGTCGGCGCCGGCCGACAACCCGATCCTCAAGATCGAAGCGGTCAACAAGCGGTTTGTCACCGCGGGCGGCGAGATCGACGCGCTGCGCGCGGTCAACCTCGAGATCGGTCGGCGCGAGTTCGTCTGCCTGATCGGCGCCTCGGGCTGCGGCAAGTCCACCCTGCTGCGGATGATTGCCGGGTTCGAGACGTCGAGCGACGGCGAGGTGCTGATGAACGGCAATCGGGTCGTGGGACCCGGTCCTGATCGCGGCATGGTGTTTCAGGATTACGGCCTGTTCCCGTGGCTCACCGTCCGCCGCAATATCGGCTTTGGCCCCGCTGCGCGCGGCGTGAAGCGGGCGGAGGTCGATCGGATCGTCGCGCGGTTCATCGCGATGATCGGGCTCGACCGCTTCGCCGACGCCTATCCGCACCAGCTTTCGGGCGGCATGAAGCAACGCGTCGCGATCGCCCGCGTGCTCGCCAACGACGCCGTGGTGATCCTGATGGACGAGCCGTTCGGCGCGCTCGACGCGATGACCCGCGAGCGGCTGCAGAGCGAATTGCTGACCATATGGGAAGCGACCGGCCTCACGGTGCTGTTCGTCACCCACGCGATCGAGGAAGCGATCCTCCTGGCCGACCGGGTCATCGTTATGTCGCCCGGTCCCGGCCGCATCACCGCCGACATCGCGATCGACCTGCCGCGCCCGCGCGACGTCGTCTCGGCCGAATTCAACGAAAAGCGCGCCCACGTCGCCGGGCTGCTGCAGGGCAGCCACTAAGGATAATCGTCTTCCCCGCGAAAGCGGGGACCCAGGGCGAGCGACCTGCCGGTTGCCTCTGGGCCCTGCTTTCGCAGGGGAGACGAAATAGGGCTCAGTGGGCGATTACGCCTTGCCCCATCCCCCGCCGCCCGGCGTCTCGACGACGACCACCTCGCCGGGCTCCAGGGTCAGGCTCGCCTTGCCCGGCACCTCCTCGACCCTGCCATCGGCATGCACGACCGAATTGCGTCCGCGCGTGCCGTCGGCGCCACCGTGCAGGCCGTAGGGCGCGAAGCGCCGCCGCTCGGATTGCAGCGACACCCGCGCCTCGCGGTCGAGGACGCGGATCGCTCGCACCAACCCCTCGCCGCCACGATGCTTCCCGCTGCCCGATGAGCCCTCGCGCAGCTCATAGCGCTCGACCCGCAGTGGATAGGTGATCTCCAGCGCCTCGATCGGCGTGTTCATCGTGTTGGTCATGTTGCACTGGATGCCGTCATCGCCCGGCCCCATCGGGCGCCCGCCCTGACCGCCGCCGATCGTCTCGATATAGGTGTAGGGCTTTCCCGCCGGGTCGCGCCCGCCGATACCGATCAGGTTCATCGTGCCCTGGCTCGCCGCCGGGATGCGGTCGGGCGCGAACTGGGCGAAGACCTTGAGCACCGTGTCGGCGATGCGCTGCGTCGTCTCGGTATTGCCGGCGCAGACCGCGGCCGGCGACACCGCGTTGAGGAAACTGCCCTCGGGCAGCTTGAGCTCGACCGGCCGGAAGGTGCCGGCATTCACCGGGATCTCCGGGTCGGTCAGGATCTTCACCGCGAAGAACACACCCGAATAGGTCATCGGCGCGACCGCGTTGATGTTGCCGCGGCGCTGCGCCGACGAGCCGGCAAAATCGAGCACCAGCTTGTCCGGGGTCACGGTGACCTTGAGCGCGATCCACACCGGCTCGGCGTCGGTGCCGTCATCGTCGAGAAAATCTTCGCCCGAATAGGTGCCGGGCGGCAGCTCGGCGAGACGCCGCCGCATGCGCCGCTCGGCGTAGTCGAGGATCGCGCCGAACCCCGCCATCAGCAGGTCCGTGCCGTAGCGGGCGGCCAGTTCCTTGAGCCGCTGCTCGCCGACCCGCAGCGCCGCGAGCTGGGCGTTGAGGTCGCCGCGCCGCTCGTCGGCGGTGCGCACATTGGCGAGGATCAGACGCAGTACATCGTCCTGCAATTTGCCGCGCCGATAGAGCTTGACCGCCGGGATGACGATCCCCTCCTGGTAGGTTTCGCGGCTGTTGCCCGGCATCGACCCCGGCTCCATCCCGCCGACATCGGCGTGATGCGCGCGGGTCGCGACATAGCCGATGTGCCGGGCCTCGACATAGACCGGCGCGACCAGGGTGATGTCCGGCAGATGCGAGCCGCCGGTGAACGGGTCGTTGACGATCACCACGTCGCCGTCGTCGACTTGCCCCGCCGCCGCGACCGTCGCCTTGACCGCACGCAGCATCGAGCCGAGATGCACCGGCACATGCTCGGCCTGCGCGACCAGCTGCGCGTCGGCATCGAAGATCGCGCATGACGCATCCATGCGCTCCTTGATGTTCGGCGAAAACGAGGTGCGCTTCAGCACCACCCCCATCTCGTCGGCGATCGATTCGAGCCCGTTGCGCAGCACTTCGAGCGTGATCGGGTCGATTGTGTTGGAGCGGGGTGCGTTGTTGCGGCTGGCCTGGTCACTCATCCGCCAGCCTCGCCGCCAAGGGCCCGCTGCGCGGAATGGTGCCGCCGGTGATGCCGCCGTCGATGACCAGCTCCTGGCCGGTGATGTAGCTCGCCGCGTCCGAGGCGAGGAACAAGACCCCGTTGGCGATGTCCTGCGCGCGGCCGACCCGTCCCAGCGGCGCACCGAGCCGGCCCATCTCCTCGACATCGAACGGCTGGTTGCGTCCGCCCTGCAATTCCTTGCCCCAGATCGGCGTGTCGATGATGCCGGGATGCACCGAATTGACCCGCACCCCGTCGCCGCGCGCGGCGCATTCCATTGCGATCGCCTTGGCGAAAAGCCGCACGCCGCCCTTTGTCGCGCAATAGCCGGCGAGGACCGGCGAGCCGCGCAGCCCGGCGATCGACGACGTCATGATGATCGACCCTCCGCCGGAGCGCCGCATCAGCGGCAGGCAATGTTTGACCGATAGGAACACGCCGTCGAGGTTGACCGCGGTCTGCCGCCGCCAATCGGCCAAACTCATGTCGACGATCGACGGCGCGCCGATGCCGATGCCGGCATTGGCGAAGAGAACGTCGAGGCGGCCATAGCGGCGCTCGATTTCCGCCACGACCGCGATCCAGCGCTCCTCGTCGGCGACGTCCTGCGCCAGGAACACCGCCTCGCCGCCCGCCGCGTTGATCGCGCCGACCAGTTTCTCACCGCCGGGCGCGTCGATATCGGTCGCGACCAGGCGTGCGCCTTCGCGCGCCAGGGTTTGCGCGCTGGCCGCGCCGATGCCGGAAGCCGCTCCGGTGACGATCGCGACCTTGCCGTCAAGCTGACCCATGGTTCCCTCCCGTTGATCCGCCAACGTCGACGATCAGGCTGCCGAGCGCGTCGATCCGCGCGCGGTCGCAAGGATAAAGCACGATCGTCGCCGAGACCTCCTCGACGATCGCCGGACCGGCGATCTCGTTGCCGGCGAACAGCCCCTCGCGCGCCCAGACCGCGCAATCGTGCCAGGTGCCGCCGGCCGGGGTCTCGGCTTCGAAATAGACGCGCCGTGTGCCGGTCCGCGCCGCAGCGGGCGGCGTCTTGCCGCCGGCTTCGGGGCGCGGCAGTTCGGGAGTGTCGATCAAGCCGCGCGCGGTCACCGCGAAGCTGACGATCTCGACCGGCGCCGCCGGATCGCCATGGCCGAATCGGCGCTTGTGCTCGGCATGGAAGGCCGGCACCAGCGCCGCCCACTCGGGCTCGGCAAAACCGGCCAGGGGGATCGGCAATTCGAACGACTGGCCGATATAGCGCATCTCGGCATGCATCTCGATGCGCTGCCGCTCGGCCGGGATGCGGTCGGCGGTCAGCATCCGCTGCGCCTCCGCCAGCATCGGCGCGAAGCCGGCTTTGGCTTCGTCGGCGCTGACATTGGCATGCGCGGCGAGCCGGGTTTGCGAAAGGTCGTGGCGCAGATCGGCGACCAGCAGTCCGAGCGCGCAGAGGATGCCGGGGTTGGGCGGCACCAGCAGGCGCGGGATCGCCAGGTCGCGCGCGACCGGCGAGCCGTGCATCGGCCCGGCGCCGCCGAACGGCACCAGGGTCAGACCGCGCGGGTCGTGGCCGCGCTCGATCGACACGACGCGGATGCCGCGCACCATGTTGGCGTTGGCGACCCGCAGGATGCCCGAGGCGGCCGTAGTCAGGTCGAGGCCGAGCGGCGTCGCGATGTGCTCTTCGATCGCCCTTGCTGCCGCCTCGGCATCGAGGGTCAGTTCGCCGCCGAGCCTGGTGTCGCCGCCGAACCGGCCGAGCACCAGGTTGGCGTCTGTCACGGTCGGCTTGGTCCCGCCGCGGCCGTAGCAGGCCGGGCCCGGCACCGCCTCGGCGCTCAGCGGCCCGACCCGCAGCGCGCCGCCCTCGTCGATCCAGGCGATCGATCCGCCGCCCGCGCCGATCGCGTTGATGTCGATGACCGGAATGCGGATCGGCGTGCGTTCGAGGCTCGCTTCGCGCGTCACCTGCGGCACCCCGCCGAGGACCAGGCTGATGTCGGTGCTGGTGCCGCCCATATCCATCGTGATGATGTCGGCGAAGCCGGAGCGCGCCGCGACGTGGGCGCTGGCGACGACCCCGCCGGCCGGCCCCGACAGCACCGTGTGCACCGGCCGCTCGCGGGCGGTCGCGACCGTCATCAGCCCGCCCGAAGCTTCCATGATCATCACCGGCACGCCCGGCGCGAGGCCCAGCCCCGCTTTGCCGTCGGCCAGCAATTCGGTCAGCGAGGCGAGGTAGCTTTCCATCACCGGCATCAGGAACGCGTTAAGCACGACGGTGCTCGCCCGCTCGTATTCGCGGAACTCGGCGAGGATGTCGGTCGAGGCGCAGACCGGCACCCCGGGCAGCGCTTGGGCGAGGATCGCCTTGGCGCGGCGCTCGTGCGCCGGGTTGGCGTAGGAATGCAGAAAACAGATCGCCACCGCCTCGATCTTGTCCGCCTTGAGTCGCGCGGCGATCGCCGCGACGCCGTCGTCGTCGAGCGGCGTCACCTCGTGTCCCCAGGGGTCGAGCCGGCCGCGCACGGTGTGGCAATCCTCGCGGCGCACCAATGGCTCCGGCCGGGTCTGGCGGATGTCGTAAAGGCTCGGCCGGTCCTGGCGGCCGATCAGCAAGAGGTCGCGGAACCCTTCGTTAGTGATGAACGCGGTGCGTGCGCCCTGGCGCTGGATCACCGCGTTGGTCGCGGTCGTCATCCCGTGGCCGACATAATCGACATCGGCGCCGCTGCGGCCTTGCAATTCGAGCGCGCGCAGGAGGCCGCGCACCGTGCCGAGCGCGCGGTTCTCGGGGGTCGTCGGCACCTTGGCGACGCTCACCCGCTTCGCCGCCTCGTCATAGGCGATCGTATCGGTAAAGGTGCCCCCGACATCGGAGGCGACGCGCAGCCGGTAGAGGCTCATCACCACAGCACAGCTGGAAGGCGGGCCGGATGCAAGCGCGCTAGCGTCCCGGTTTTGAATTTCGGCTTCCGAACCCGAAAGCAGCAATCGAGTCGGTGACGACATCAGCCGGCGGTGACCCGCTAAGACATGCGGGTGATCAAGAAATGCAGCGAGTTGCGCCATGAAGCGGCAAACCGATTGTTTTGAGACTAATGGAAGATCAAAAATTTATTTTGAATATGTCCAGAAAGAAGGAAATAATACTCAATAACTCTTTCTCCACTGATCGGGAAGAGAAGTTAATAATCGGTTAATAATTAAATTGTAAGACGTTAATCTTTGAAAGGGTCGCGTTTTGGGGAGATAAAGCAGGCCCAAGTGCCATAAACGCTGGTTGAATGCTTGTTGATGCTAAGCCCATTCCCGCGACGACGCGGGATCACCGGGGATAGGACGATGGATCGGACGGTCAAGCTAGCGCTGTCAAGTGGGCGTCTCGGTTTCGCGGGGCTCGTGCTCGCACTGGCCGGGATTTCGTACCCCGCTTTGGCCGATCCGCCGGGGGTGCAATTCGGCACCCGCGTGGTCGCTGCCACGCCGGTGCTCTCCCAAGAAGCTCGCGCCGCGCAGGGGATGCCGGTCAATGACACCGAGGTGCAAACGCCGCTGACTGTCATTCCACAGCTCGGGAGCGCGCTGGATCCAAGTGGCGCGGTGCAGACCGATCAGCCGGCGGGCGCCACGACAACCACGAACAACGCCTTTTTTCAGGCTCTCGGCAGCAATGGGCGGTCCTGTTTCACCTGCCATCAGCCGCAAGACGGCTGGACGCTCAGCGTGCAGGACATTCGCAGCCGCTTCAACGCCGACCCCAACGACCCGCTGTTTCAGCTGATCGACGGCGCCACCTGTCCAACCGATGACGTCTCTACCCCCGAGGCGCAGCTCAGCGCCTACAGTCTGCTGCTTGAAAAGGGCCTGATCCGGATCGCGTTGCCGATGCCCGCGCCACTGCAATACAAGATCACCCATGTGCGCGACGCCTCGGGGTGCAACACCAGCACAACGACCGGCCTGACCAGCCCGACGACCGGGACCGTATCCACCTATCGCCGGCCGCTGCCGACGACCAACCTTGGGTACTTGAGCACGATCATGTGGGATGGGCGACAGCCCAACCTGTTCAGCCAGGCCGTCGTGGCGACGCTGACCCACGAACAGGCTTCCGCCGCCCCAAGCAGCGCCCAGCAGCAAGAGATGATCGACTTCGAGGGCTGCAGCAGGGCGCTGACCGCGAGCGCTTGTGCGAGCATACCCGCCGGCGACGGCATCTTTACCGCGCAGTTCTTCGATAACAACGCGCTCTATCTCGACGACGGGGTGAACGGCGGGCCGATCAACCTCGCGGGGCAGCTCCCGAATTTCTTTATCGGGATCAACGACCCCTTTGGCGGTAATCCGCTGAAAACGCCGTTCAACCAAAACGTCTTCGCTCTCTACGGTGCCTGGGCCAATCTGTCGGGGCAGAGCGAGCAAATCGATATCCAAGAGTCCATCGCTCGGGGACAGGCGCTGTTCAACACGATCCCGATCAACATCACCGGGGTGGCGGGATTGAACGACGTGCTCGGGCAGACCACGATCGTCGGCTCGTGCAGCACTTGCCATGACAACCCCGGTGTCGGCAATCACTCGGTCGGGACGCTGCTGAATACCGGGGTCACCGGCGCCGGCGCGACCCGGCCGCCGACCCTGCAGACTTCCGGATTGCCGGTCTTCACCGTTGTCTGCACGCAGGGTCCGCTCGCCGGACAGACCTTCTGGGTGACCGACCCGGGTGTTGCCACGATCACCGGCAACTGCGCCGATCTCGGCAAGGTCAAGGTGCCGATCCTGCGCGGCCTGGCGTCGCGCGCACCGTATTTCCACAACGGCTCGGCGCCGACGCTGTTCTATGTCGTGAACTTTTACAGCCAGCGTTTCAACATCGGGCTTACCAGCCAACAGGAGAGCGATCTGGTCTCGTTTCTGAACTCGTTGTAGGGGCGTCGGCGGACGGGCCCGTCCACGGGCGGCCTGATCCCCGCGTCAGAATTCCAGCAAATTGTCGCGGAACTGCTCGAAGGCGTAGGCCTTGCGCACAAGGCGGCGATCCTGCAACGCGGGCACCAGCCCGTCCTCGATCTCGGCGAGGGTGCGGCGGCTGACATTTTGCAGCGAGAACAGGTACCCGTCGCCGCCGACCTCTTCCATGACCTCGCCCATACGCGCGGCGACGCTGTCGGGGGTGCCGACCAGCTCGACAGAAAGGCTTGTCGCGTTGTAATCGGCCATCGTCTCGCGCAACGTCCGGTTGCCGGCCATGCGTTTGAATTGTTCGAGGTTGAGCTGGTGGCCGTTGGTCGTGATATCGATCGCGGCGATCGGCTTGTCGAGGTCGAACCCCGAGAAATCGACGCTGATCAGCTTGCCGAAAAAGGCGAGGCGCTGCTTGATCTGCGCCGCAGCGTGCGCGGCCCGGCGCCGTTTGTGCTCCTGCGCCAGCTCCTCGGTCTCGCCGAGGATCGGCGCGATCATGAACAGCACCTTGCACGAGTCGGGGTCGCGGCCGTGCGCCACCATATGGCGGCGCACGTCGTCGCG